>ENA-ORBV01000222-ORBV01000222.1-microbial-mat-metagenome-genome-assembly--contig:-NODE-222-length-125756-cov-11.009771_pt1 | contig 125756 bp, 110 predicted proteins | sample MGYA00237777_ERZ505514 | MGnify/ENA primary metagenome ERZ505514 (study PRJEB26160, sample SAMN06269048) | microbial mat metagenome | isolation source: Oligotrophic lake microbial mat | place...
AGACCTGGAAAATGATCGGCAAAAAAAGGCATGGAAGGATCCAGCTTCTTGACGGCCAGAATCGATTGTTTGTCTTCCGACACTTGATAGGTGTCGACAAAAGAAAAGCCGGGGCCGTGCGGGGTTGGGGAGGTGTTCATGGGGGTTTAATGGCAGAGGGGCTCTGCGAAACGACGGTCACAAAAATCATCTGACACATACGGCCTACAAAATGCAGTGGATGCATAATCCGTCACCTCTTCACCTCCAGATCAGCGAACTGGAACCATTGCTCCGGGTGTTGGCTGATGGTGGGCCACAAAACATCGACCAGTTTCTGGGTGTAATATTGCAGGGTTTCGGCCGTCGATCCTTTTTTCTCCACAAAGATGGGTTCCAAAGCAGCCAGACGGTAATGGTTATTGGCTTTGCGGGTGACTACCACCGGGATGACCGGACATTTGGACAGCAGAGCCAGGAGGAGAATGCCGCTGGAACACTGAAGGGTTCCCCCGGGCACCCGGGCCGAGTAGCTCTGGGTGGCGTGGGGACGATCAAAGAGGGCTCCAACAAACTTTCCCGCTTCCAGAATTTTGACGATTTCCAAAAATTGAAAATGATCCTGGCCGACTTCGATGGTTTCGATGCCCCAGCGCGCCCGATAATCCGCGCGCCATTTGGTCAGCTGCGGGGAAGGCTCTGGATTGGTCAGGGCCGCCATGGGATGTCCGATCTCCTCCATGACCACTCCGCCTATCTCAAAAAAACTCATGTGGGGCATGAGGAGAAGTGCTCCGCGATTTCCCCGTTTTGGAGGCTGAAGATTCGGGAAGCCGTGACGCTCATCCACCAGTGCAATGGCGGCCGAGGCAGGGCGTAATGCCAGGTAAAAATAATCGGCCAGCACGCGTGCAAACTCGGCATAGAGCTGCGCCGGGGTTGGAGGATTGGGGCTGGCCAGCAATTGGAAATTTCTGGCGATCACCTCGGCCTTGCGGGGGTGAGTCAAGGCATAAAGATGTCCGATGACAATCGCGAGCGGGTGACTCAGGAAGCGGGGGATAAGCCTGCCCAGCACGGCCATAAAAGAAAAACAACCGGCACAGTAGCTTTTTGAGATGTGAGACGACATGGACTTTGAGAATTTTAACGCAGTCCCGCCAGAGCGGGACGCTAAGAGTTTAGGGCGAAAGTTTTCGCATGTTAGCCATTAAACTGCCATTTCTTTCACGTTACGGCGCGGGGATTCTTCAAAACTCAGGCGCGGTGCCAAGGCGAAGTGTTTCTGGAGTTTGCACATGGCATAAAAAAGCCAGACCCGCCACTGGATGTCCCACCTCAGATCGGTATTGCCGGCAACAAGATTGAGCACGGCCCGGGGCATATCGAGTTTGGAGCTGGATCCCATGAAAACCTCGAAAGCATTGCGGTCATAAAACATACGAATCATGTCCAGGAAGACACTCGTCATCTTTTTGACGCCCTTGGTGTAACGACGCTGTTCACCGGTGGAAAGTGGACGGCTTTCCCCATCCGCTTTCAGGATGGCTTTGGCCGCCAGCTGGCTGGAACGAAGTGCCACCATCACGCCTGATGAAAAAATGGGATCGATGAATCCTGCCGCATCTCCCGCCAGCAACCAGCGCGGGCCGGCGGCAACCTCGTGTCTGAAGGTGTAATCCGCTTCGATGCGGAACTCTTCCAGCCTTTCCGCCTTCTTCATGCGAAAACGGATCTCGATATGGTTTTCCAACGCGCGTTGGAAACTTTCCTCTGGCTTCAAACCCTGGGATTTCAGGCCTTCGATGGTCTGAACCAGGCCAACAGATGTTTTTTCTTCGTCGAGAGGAATGAACCAGAACCAGCCGTTTTCCAATCGAACAATGGTGATGTGTCCGGCGGCATCGCCGCCGTTGCGCAGGACATTCTTGAAGTGGGAAAACACAGCAAGTTTTTTGGGCATGCCCAGATCGCTTTTGGGAACTTTCAACGCGTGACCCACCACGGAAGTCCGGCCGCTGCCATCGACCACCCAGCGGGCCTTGGCTTCGTGGTTCGTGCCTTCGTGTTCGTAGTTCACGGAAACACCGGCGTTGTCGGTTTTTATGGATGTCATTTTTGCGCGCTGCAGGATTTTGGCTCCCTGCTCTTCCGCGTGCTGCATCAGGAGATGGTCGAATTTGGCTCTCTCGACCTGAAATGTTTTGGCGTAACGTTTCTCCAGATTTTTGCCAAACCAGAAACGCTGGAATCCGGCGGCGTTGCTGAGAGCGAATTCGGCCCCGAGCTTGGGCATGAACCCGCCTTTTTCCAGCTTGGGCCACACCCCTAGCTCTAGTAGAACGTCATTACCATAGGGGATGAGGGATTCGCCGATGTGAAAGCGCGGAAAAGTGTCGCGTTCGAGGAGAAGTACTTTCTGACCTGCCTTCGCCAGAAGGCCGGCTGTGGTGCTGCCGGCGGGGCCGCCACCTACGACAATCGTATCCCAGGTTATGGCGTTCACGGGAAGTCCTGTTGGCGTTCCACCCATAGCCTGATGGTGCCCGGGGTGCGGAGAATCTGGATGGCCAGCTTGGGATCCTTGATTGCTGCGCCGAAGGTGCTTTCTATACCCAGGGTCAACTGCAGTGCATCAATGGAGTCCAATCCCAGCCCATCAGGGCCGAATAAAAGCGTTTCCTCCCCGATGGATTCGGGGGCGACTTTCAACATGCAGTTTTCGATCAGCAACTGACGGATTTTTTCCAACGAGATTTTTTCCATAAGATGAGACAGGATTTTGGGCAGGGGCACCTAGAATTTTTGGACGAAACAGAATTTGCAGCAGAGCTGGGAACGGTGCACCGAGTGATCGTTTTGACCACTTAAGACAGACATAGACGAAGCTGATCCTCCACGAAAGACTGTCTGGCATGCGGGGACAGGAAGCGAGCTAAAAATCCTTGGATAAGAACCTGATTTTCCTGACGCCTTTGTCATAACAATAGTAATGACGATCTATATCGTATTGTCGCGGGTCGGTTACAGGGCCGTTTGTAACAGAAAGCAGGATTTTGTGGGAAAAGCGTCTGACTTATTTGATGGCTGCCCAGACGCGATGGACGTCGTCATGGTCGTCGAGGGCCTGGAGAAATTCACCTACTTCGCCGCGCTGCTCTTCCGCTAGTTCGGGGAACTGCTTCGGGAGATATCCCATTTCACTGGTGATAACGGCCCATCCGTTTGTGGAAAGCCATTTGGAAACGGCATGAATCTGCGTGCGGTCGGTGATGAAGCGTGCACCGCAGGCTGCTTCGGGAATTTCATCGTTCTGGGCGTGGGTGAAAACCTCAACTTCGTTCGCGCCCGCTTCAATGGCAGCTGCCTCGATATCGGCGGCCGGATCGGAGGTATGGGCTTCAACCAGACCTACATGGTCGAAAAGGAACTTGTTGCTGCCGGAGGCGGCAAGTTGTCCTTTCTTGAAGAGCACGCGCAGTTCGGGAGCGGTGCGGTTGTTGTTATCGGTGAAAACTTCCACAATGACGGGAACTTTGTGCGGGGCGTAACCCTCGAAGTTCACGTGTTCCATGGTGATTTTATCGTCACCGATGCCCGATCCCTTTTTGATCGCGCGTTCAATGGCGTCGCGGGTGACGCTTTCGCGCTTGGCGCGTTCGATGGCGGTGGCGAGATGGGAATTGGAATCGGGATCAGGTCCGCCGTGCTTGGCAGCCACCATGATGTCTTTGACGAGTTTGCCGTTGGCCTGCGACTTCTTCAGTCCGGCGACGGCACGTTTAGCGTGTAACCATTGGCGTCCCATAAAGGAAAGAGGGTAAAGGAGCGCCTTTAGTCAGCCAATCAAAAAACTTCAGGGCTGTTTTAACCATCCCCCTGTGGACTGGAGAACCTCCAGGCTTTGGCTATCACGAACCCAGACGGCAAGAGCAGTGGCCTTGGCCAGGGTTTCTGAAGGGAGATTGAAACGGACGGGGCCTTTGGACCAAGGTTTTTGGTCCAAATGGAGAACCACGAAATCGTGAGAAAGCTTTTTGCCTCCGTTTTCCCCCCGCTGGACATCGATGTTCAAATCTGTACCCAACAGTGCTATCTCCAGCTCAGGGGAAGATCCTTCGGGAGATTCGAAGGTTACATCAAGCTGCTGCGCCTCAAGAATTGCAAGCAGTTTGGTCTGTTTTGTGGAGCTTTCCGGAAGGGCCTGACCCCCAAACCAACCCCGCCATTCTTTTCCATTGGTGACAAATCCCGGAGTGTAAACAGAACCTTTTTTGCCCCAAGCCAAACTGTAATTCCTTTGACGTTGGGTAAAAGCAGGGGTGGCGAAAGAATCAGGCCAACCCAGGTAGTCCCAGTAATCAACATGGAAAACCACGGGAACGAACTTTTTCCAGAGATCCGGGTTCTTTTTGAGTTTAGAGATCCAAACTTCCGCAGGTGGGCAGCTGCTACAGCCTTCGGAGCTGTAGAGTTCGAGCAGGGTGGTTTTACCGGCGCCGCTTTCGAAAAGGGTTCCAGCCTGTGTGACCTGAATTGTTAGGAAAAAGATGGACATTAAAAAAAGAATGAAAGTGCGCATATTGGGTTGGGAGGATTGAAGGCCGGACTTTATTGCAGGGAGTTTTTATGTTGGAAGGTGGCAAGGTGAGGCGTTGCGGCGGTTACTCAATTGTTCGGCTGTAGATACACTTTTTTCAGGATAGTTGCAGAAAAGTGGGCGGACTCACTGGCCCCCCCCACTCCCTGGCTTGAGACGCCTGGATTCAGCTGCCGCAAAAAGCACGAATACGATGGGGGTTTCGTTTATTCGTTTTTGTGGAAAAGTGATCAGGAATAAAACAACGCGGCTGACGTCTTAATAAAATGAACATCAAACAACGACATTGCACAGCCATGGTAGGCCGACTTCTTTTCCTTCTTTTATCCTTGCTCGCCGTGGGGCTTTCTCATGCGGCGGAAACTTCAGCCAAAACGCAAAAGGTTGTCGTGGGTGCCGGCTGTTTCTGGTGTGTGGAATTGATTTTTGAACATGTCCCCGGCGTGGTGGGAGTGGTTTCCGGTTATGCCGGAGGCAGCGAAAAGAACCCAACCTACAAGCAGGTCGGAAGCGGGGCAACAGGACACGCCGAGGCGGTCGAGATTGAATTCGATCCGGCCAAGGTCAGCTATGAAGCGTTGCTGACAACTTTCTGGGCCAGCCATGATGCCACGGTAAAAAACGGGGTTGCGCCCGATTTTGGGCCGCAATACCGCTCGATCATCCTCTATAAAACTGAAGCAGAAAAACAAGCAGCTCTGAAATCAAAAGCTGAATTGCAGAAAAAACTGGGCAAACCGATTACCACCGAAATCAGTGCTTTGACGGTCTTTTATCCGGCCGAAGACTATCATCAGGATTACGTCAAAAAGAATCCGAACAACGGATATGTGCGGAATGTCAGCAAACCCCGCCAGAAGGAAACGGAAGCGAAGTTGAAGTAGTGCCTGGCCGCAGAAAGGCTCCTGCCATTTCAATGGAGTTGGCGGGTGAATTCGGCGACTTTGTCTTCAACATCCGGACGGTTGGCTCCGCCAAAGGTCAGGACCATGTTCCAGCCTGCGGGGGTCTGTTGGATCTGCCGCGGCATGATGGCCTGCTCAGAGATTCCTTTTGTCACGCAGTCCAGTACACGCGCCTTGGAGGCACTTGTGGCGAGAGGTCTTACGCTCCAGCAGGGATGCTTCCACTCCTGGAGCAGAGAGGGGTAATAAGCGAGCGGAGGAGTGGAAAAACAGGTTCGGAAATTGAGGTCGATCAGAAAGAAATTGCCTGCGGCATCTTTTAGGATATCGAGACCTGCAATCCCGCGATAACCTTCTGCTGCAGCGCGCTGGAAAATATCCAAGGCCCATCTTCGGCACTGGGCGGTGACTGTGCTGGATGGGTCTATCCAGTTGTGGAGGGGTTCACCGCCCGAATCGCAAATTTGTTCTGTTGAGCCAAGGTATCGGCAGGTGCCATCCCTGAGAACGGCCCCTTGGACACAGAAAATCCTTGCTTCGGGTATCCACTGCTCGACCAGAAGCTCGTATTCTGAAGCAAATTTTACCAGGGCTTGTTCAATATTCTTACGGTTGTGACAAATATGGATATCTGCCCCTCCGCCGGAAGTCCAGTCGGTGAGAGCTTTGACGACACAAGGGAACGTTCGTTCCTTCTGAAGATCCTGGAGCTTCACGACTTTCCGTCCGGGATAAGGGGCCTTGCCTGCCCAGCGTGGTAGATGGCGTTTATTGTTGAGATCCGAGAGGAGTTGAGGATCAAAGACATGGTCTTCAGGGCGGAGAATGGAGTCGGGATAGCGGTGGGGCGTGCAGATCTTTCCGCCTTTCTTCACATGATTGCGCAGGGCACTGAGTATGTCCGGTGGATGATAAGCGATGAAAAGGGGGTTCTGGCTAAAGCCGGAAGCGAGACCTTTGAACATTTTCAGAATGTCCAGATCGCAAAAAGAGTGCTCCACCAGCAAAGGTATGCGACCGGCCAGAACAAGGCTGTTGCCAGACAAGCCGATCCGAACCAGCGGATCATCTGGAATCCAGTTTTTCTGACCTGGATAGGGAAGGGCGGCGTACAGAGTGTCCGGGGAATAGAGATCATCCAAAGTGATAACAGGTGTCAGCATGGGCGCGATGTATTAATTGGCATTATTTTGGAAAAAGGGGCAGTTATGCCTACTATTCTACTAGGCATGAAAATTACCATTTTAAAATTGGCGTCTGGAGGTCGTGCGGAAAATAAGGACATGTTGATAGGTGCTTTGGCGGAGGTGTGGCGCGAGCAGGGTCATGAGGTAAAGACTATTAGCGGACTGCCAAGCCTGTCCACGGAAAGTATTTTGTTTCTACATGTTGATCTGAGTGTGGTTCCGGAGGAATACCTGCTTTATGCCGCAGGATATGCCAAAGCGATCAATGGAAACCTCAAGGACATCCGTAAGTCGGTTTTCTCACAGAACCTGGTCAAATCACCAGATAAATGGGCCGGGCCGGTGATTGTGAAGACCGATGCGAACTATGGTGGTTTACCTGAAATCGAATATGCCTTTCAAAAAGGGTCAGATCGCCAGCCGCTTCTGTTTTTTTCAAAAGGCTTGGTCGATCCATCCAACGGAGGTGTCTGGGAGAACCGGTAAATTCTGTTCTCCAATATCCGGTGTTCACTTCATCAAAGCTTGTTCCTCCAGAATGGTGGCAACGCGAAGATCTGGTTGTGGAAAAGTTCCTTCCGGAACGTGACAACGAGTTTTATATTTTGAGAAAATACTGCTTTCTGGGAAGTAGGCACAGGCTTTTAAGGACCTGGAGTCGGAACCCCATTGTTTCCACCAGGACGCAGTTGGGCAGTGAGACTGTCGAAGAGCCTGTTCCCCACGAATTGTTAGAACTCCGGAAGCGTCTGTTTTTTGATTACGGGAAAATCGACTACGGCATGGTGGACGGCCAATGTGTCATTTACGACGTCAACAAAACGGTGGGGGCTCCCGGAGCACGCAGCCCCAAAGTGATGGCATTTTCCAGATATCTGGCGGAAGGATTACATGATTGGGCCATTTGATCCAGAACCTCATAGTCCCACCATACTGGTCCAGGCCTGATTACAAAAGGCGCCTGGTTCTCCCGACCATTCCCGCAGCGAGCGGGCGTGCTGACTTTGCCCGTCTCGTTCGAGCGGGCGGGCCAGGTATTCGGCGATGAGGCCAGGAGGCTCATAGGTTTCCATGCGGGTTTCTTCGGACAACAACTGGAAGCCTGCCCTTTTCAGCAATTCAGACAATTCGGCCCCGGCCCTGGTATTGCCTCCGTTGCGCGTTTGCAGGGAGCGATAGGCGTCGATGGCCTCACGCGTTGATTCCGGGAAGGGGTCGAGTTCGAACCGGTTCCAATCCGGGCTGCAGAGGGCGATGAATCCGTCCGGTCTCAACACTCGCCTTATTTCCTTCAATGCTTCACGTGGCGAGCGCAGGTGCTCGAAGAGGGCGTGGGAGAAAACCAGATCGAAAGAGTGATCCTCAAACGGAAGCGAGTAGATGCTTCCTGTACGGTAAGAGGCATTCACCTGTTCCAGACCGAAAGCGAGTCGCTCTGCTTGTTCGATCTGACCGGCGTTGATATCGATACCGGTCACGTGGCCCGGGAAAATTTTTTCAGAGAGTCCAAGCGTGATGGTTCCCGGCCCGCATCCGCAGTCCAGCACCTGCTGGCCTTCCTGTAGCCAGGGTAGCACGAAGGCGCCGTGGGATTCCAGGCTGCGGGTGGACATGAAGCGGGTGGCCTGGCTGCCGTGTCCGGGTGTATAGGTTTCCTGCTGCCTCGGTGGCCGGGGCTGGTAGGTTCGATCTGTGATGGTCATGGTCTTGGTTCCTTTTTTCGGAAGCTGAAGGCCATGGGCAATAAAAAACCCACAGCCTTGTCAGCCGTGGGTTGGATTCGTTTTTGTTGGGAGTCAAAGTCACGAATCCGTCACGGCTGAGTCGACGATAACGACGACTGCCATAATAACGGATGCGGATTTGACTGCGGAATACATTGAATAGTTAAAGTAACCTCAAATAGGCATTCTGGTCAAGTACAGGTTGTGGAGGGTCCAGGATGAACGCAAACTTAAGCAGGCAAGGGAGAGTAATGATAATAAAGCGCATTGCCTTCAGGTTCATGTTGGGGTTTGTCGAACCTCGGAAGCCTTTGGGTTCTCTTCAGATGGGAAGCCTGGACATCCGCGATTCGGAGATCGCGGCCGCAGCCTCTTAATCAGACTAATAACTATCCGGCTCATTACCTTTGAGAGGTCTTATGATGAGTTCATTCAGATATGCCATCCTTGCAGCCCTTTGGCTGCTGATAGCACCCACTTTCCAAGCCGTGACATGCTCTCTGTCCGCAAATTTTTTTTAAGAGGAAGAGTGCCGTCGTTTTTTATTTTGTGCTTCATCTTTAAAGGATGCTTGCCATCGTTTGACATCCTTCCTTTATGAAAACGCATCTGTCGCTGAATGGAGTCTGGTCTTTCCGTAAAAGTTCCGAGGCAGAGACCTGGCCGGCCACGGTTCCGGGCTGTGTACACAGCGACCTGCTTGGCAACGGGTTGATCCCTGATCCTTTTTACGGGCGTAACGAATTTCAGCTTCAGTGGATTGAAGAAGAGGATTGGGAATACTTCCGCGACTTTGATGTTGAGAAAAGTCTACTTGCTTCCGAAAACCTTGACTTGGTTTGCGAGGAACTGGATACGGTGGCCGCCATTCAAATCAATGGCCAAACGGTAGGCACATCATCCAACATGTTTCATCCCCATCGATTCCCGGTGAAAAAATTCCTCAGGTCAGGGACAAACACCATTCGTGTTATCTTCACCAGTCCGATGAAGGAAATCCGGAAACTCAGTCCGACGCCTTTGAAACCTGAGACATGCGACCGGGTGGGTGGACGACCCCTGCTGCGAAAGGAACAATGTTCCTTCGGCTGGGACTGGGGTCCGCGGCTGACTTCCTCCGGAATTAGCGAGTCCATTTATCTCGAAGGCTGGAACAGCAACAGGTTGGATTCCGTCAGGACAGCTCAGGAGCACAGCACGGATCGGGTCCTTTTAAGCCTTTTTCCTGAAACTTCCGCTCAACAAACGGAGGGGCTGGTCTTTTCCGCCACGCTCCGGTTTGAGGGTTCCGTGGTGGCTTCGACGGAATTTTCCCCTTCGGCTTCAGGCCAACTGGAAGTCAAAGCTCCGAAACTATGGTGGACCAACGGACTGGGTGGCCAACCTCTTTATCATCTGTCCGTCCGTCTTTTTTCGCCTGATGGAACGGAGTTGGACATATGGGAACGGCGCCTCGGGCTTTGTGAAGTCAGGCTTGAACAAAAAGCCGACCAGTGGGGAACGTCCTTCCACTTCACCATCAACGGTGTGCCGGTTTTTGCCAAAGGAGCCAACTGGATCCCCTGCCATTCGTTCATGCCTGAACGAACAGATGAACGATACCGAGATCTCGTGCAATCGGCTGCCGATGCCAACATGAACATGCTCCGGATCTGGGGCGGAGGCAGTTATGAGCGTGATGTTTTTTACGATCTCTGCGATGAGAAGGGAATCCTTATTTGGCAGGACTTCATGTTTGCCTGCGCTTTTTATCCGGGAACACCGGCGTTTGTTGATTCCGTCCGCATGGAAGCAGAGTTCCAAATCAAGCGTCTCCGCCACCATGCCGGATTTGCGCTCTGGTGTGGAAATAATGAAGCTGAACACCTGATGATGGACGAAGCCTCCTCGGGCAAGTCGGCGGAGGATTACCGGGCCATGTTTTACGTGCTGTTGCCGGACCTGGTGAAGCAACATCATCCCGTGGCTTCCTATATTCCCACATCACCTTTCAATTTGAATGGGGTCGGACATCCCACGCACAACGAGGATTCCGGCGATGCCCATTTCTGGGATGTCTGGCATTCACGCAAGCCAGTGGAAGTTTATGAACAACAATACCACCGTTTTTATTCGGAATTTGGCATGCAGGCTTATCCGCATCCTGAAACCGTGGCCACCTTTACCCGGGATATCAACCTCTTCGGCCCCGACATGGATTGCCATCAAAAAAACGGAGGGGGAAACGCCACGATTTTCGATTACGTTTCCCGTCTCTACCGTTTCCCCAAGGATTACCGGGGCGCGTCCTATCTTTCGCAGTTCAACCAGGCCTACTGCATGAAAACCGGCATTGAACATTTCCGGCGCAACATGCCCCGGACCATGGGGGCACTGTATTGGCAGCTGAATGACATCTGGCCCGCAGCCTCCTGGTCCAGCATTGACTTCGGCGGGCGCTGGAAGGCCCTGCAATTTGCCGCACGCCGTTTCTTTTCACCCCTGCTGATTTCGCCCAAACGCCTGGGCAGGGAAGAAATGCACGGCAGCACCAATACATTGTTCAGCACCATCCAGTCGGCTGAGATCCATGCGGTCTACGATGGAATCAAGGCGGTGGATGTGAACTACAGCTGGACTTTGTTTCATGTTGAAAACGGAGAAGTGCTGCGTTCAGGAGGGAAGAAACTGAGACTGGAACCGAACACCTCCACGCTTGTCGAAATCATTGATTTTTCGGACGAGATTGAAAAAGCCGGACGGGAAAAGATTGTCCTCCAGACCCGTCTTGAAGCAGAGGGCCTCTCCTCATCAGAAAACACCACGCTGTTCACACCTCCCCGCAAGCTAGAATTCTCGAAGCAGCTTCCCGATGTGGAGATAAATGAAAAAGACGGGGCTTTTGAAGTCCGCTTTCTCTCGGGGGTCTTTCTGCCCCACGTCATGGTTCATTTTGAGAACGGGGCCGATTTCCGGGCCTCTGACAATTTCTTTGATCTCTTTCCGGGCCAGGCCAAGGTGATCACCCTGAAATCCCTGCCGACCATGAACCTGAGTGATCTGAAGAAAAATCTGCGAGTGACCTCGTTGGCCAATCATTACATTTGATAATTTTCGAGATTGGGAAGCGGTTTAAGAGCTCGAGAACGAAGGAGCAGGAGAAAAGAGACACAGGACGGCGACCACGCAGGCGGATTTGCCCCGCTTTTGGGCTTCATCATCGACCCTGAAAAGGCTTACGTAAGCTTGTATCGCCCGGCTTCTGATAAATTTATTGCTGATGATGCGGGGATATCCCCCGGCATTATTCGTAAGGAAGGTCGGTTGCGCTATCTGGAGGCAATGGAAAAGCTCAGTTATGCGGTTTATAAGTCCTTTACGAAAAGTTGATCGTGAAAGCCGTAGATCGTTCTCTAAGTATTTTTCTTAATGCCGCCCGCAGGGAGTCCGCTCTGGAAACAAACCCGCAAGAGGCAGGCAGCCCGAAAGAGCTGTTGAAGATTGGAGCTCTGGCTAAAGCGGCCAGGGTTATGGTGCCAACCATACGTTTCTGGATCCAAGAAGGTTTGCTGGAGGTGACGGAAGTCCGGGAGTCCGGATAGCAGATGTTTTCGTCTGACAAGATCCCGCGTTGTGAGCAGATCAGGAAGTTCAAGGGTGAAAGGCAGACCTTAAATGAGATCAGGGGTAAATTAGTGCAAAACGGCAGATGATGCTATTCAGGACTCCCTCTGCGCAGTTCGTGTTATGGTGCATGGGAAATCAAATGGTCTCCCGTCAGAAAGGAAACCAACTGAAAAATGGTAATGGGCCGGTTTCGTTGTAGCCGGGGCCTCCGAGCCTCGGTTCCTCACCTTTTTGCAGATTCCCGCGATTTGGAGATCGCGCCCACAACTTCGAATCTCAGCTAACTTACCCAAGACCTAAAAAATCAGGAAGGCAGTTTTGTCAGGCTTTTGATTTGTAGGCTGATGGCACAAGTCCGGCCTGGGAACCAGCGCTGACTGGCTTCTTCTACAACGACCAAGACAACAACCAGCAGGGCGCCGTAGGGAATGAAAAGCGGCCCCGCCCGGAAACCCCTCCATCTGAAAACAAGGATGAGGAGGAAGGCAAAGAAACCAAAGAGGATGAAGTGCCCAATCTTGTCGCCATAAGGAGTACTTTTGGCCATTTGGAAAAAAGGCATGGTTTTCCCGGAATCGGCCAGGTAAATGATCCAAACCAGGAAAACAAAGAAGGCGGCGGTTGTAAGATTCACCAGGCGATGGATCCTGTTCATTGATAGTGGCTCAATATTTAATTAGGAAACTCCTTTTTGATTTCCCCGCCGGGTTTGACCAGAGTTTATTTGGGGCATCTAAAAGCTTTGGCCGCTTTCAACGTAAACTCGAACTTCCGCTTCAGGTCCATGTTGCCGAAGGTTCCATTGAGGGATTTGTGGCAGACGACTTCGTTGTCTTCGGTCTTGCTGCCACCTTTGGATAAAGGATTCAGGTGTTCGATGCTGGCTTCTTTCTCAGCCAGGACTTCCCCGCAGAAGAAACATTTTCCATGCTGCAGAAAAAGCATGTTTTTTAGTTTGGAGAGGACTTTGGCCTGGGGAGTTTTGGTTGGTGCCGCTTTGATAAGTTGGGTTTTACCGGGCAGGGGAGTGGTAGAGGATGTGGGTTTGGGCAACAAATTGGGAACTTCTTCAAAAGAATTCACCTTCAGATCCAGATGTTTGGAAGTAATCTGTTCCCAGGCGGCCTTTTCCGTTTTGGCCGTAATGGTGCGGGCTTTCTTCTTTTTAAGATCATCCCCTGCGAGCGTGTAGCGGTAGTGGCTCATAACCTTATCTGGAGCCTAACGAAGTTTCCGTGTGGGGAAAGAGCAAATGAAGTCAAACTGCTGTGGATTTCCATCCAAGATTGATGAAGAGCCTGCCGAACCAGCTCTTGACGCTTTCCATGATGCTGTAGCAGCAGGGGACAATGAAGAGGGTGGCCAGCATGGAGACGGCGGAACCGCAGAGAATGGTCAGGGCCATGGGGATGCGGCTTTCAGCACCCGGACCAAAGGCCAGGGCAGGAGGCAGGGCCGCAGCCATGGTGGCGATCGAGGTCATAAGAATCGGACGCAAGCGGATCGGACAGGCTTTGAGCAGGGCCTCTTCAGGTGAGACACCTTCTTTCTCGCGAACCTTATCCGTGAATTCGACCAATAGAATGGAATTTTTCTTCACAATCCCAAAAAGAAGAATCAGGCCGATGGCGCTATAGAGGTTCCAGGTTTGGCCAAAGGCGAAAAGGCCCAGGGCGGCACCGCTCAAGGCAAAGGGCATGGCCAGGAGGATGAGGAAGGGCTGACCGAAACTGTTGAACTGGGCGGCCAGAATCATATAGGCAATGAGAATGCCCAGACCGAGGGCAAGTCCCATATCCCGGCCAAATTTCTCATTGGTTTCAGCGGATTGAGAGGGAATGAGGCGGTAACCTTCAGGCAGGGTTTTTAACGCGTGTTCCTTGATTGTGGCCATCACGGTATTTTCCACCAGGCCCACAGCCGGGTTTCCCGTGACGGTGATGGAGCGTTCACGGTTGCGGCGGGCGATGGTCTGAAGGCTGGAAACCTCTTCGTAGGTAACCACGTCTTTCAGGAGGATGATTTCGCCATGGATATTGCGCACAGTCAGTTTTTCCATGTCCTGCGCCCGGGTGCGTTCATCGGGTTCCAGGCGGATGCGGATATCATAGCGTCGGTCGTCGTTGGTAAACTTGCCCTGGCGGACACCCCCGATAGCGGCGGCGACGGTATCAGAAATTTCCTGGACGGTGACACCGCGGGCGGCGGCGGCGGCGCGGTTGATTTTGACGCGGAGTTCCGGTTGTCCGTCTTTGAAATCAGTGTTCAGATCCACGGCCAACTTTTCTGTGGTCATCCATTCGATGAGTCGATTGGACTCCGTTTTCAGGACAGCAAGATTCGGCCCCTGCAGGGAGAAGGTGATGGGGAAGCCCAAGCCGCCTTCGGGCCCGCCCTTGGACAGATCGACGAGGAACGATTTCAGGTCGGGAATTTTTTCCAACCGGGGTCTTAGTTCCTCCATGACCTGCTGCTGGGTTTTGGTTCGTTCCGCTTTGGGCTTCATGTCCACGAACATGACTCCGCTGTTGACGTTACCGTCGAAGAAGCTGCCTGCCGCCAGGAAGTAGGTGCGGGTTTCGGGAAGGGTCAGAATGATTTTCTCGGCTTCGGCCAGCCTGTTCTCTGTATATTCCAGGGAAGAGCCGACAGGGGTTTCGTATTTGATGAAGAGTGTTCCCTGATCCTGGGCGGGTGAGAATTCGCCGGGCACCCGGCTGGCAATCCAAAGGGTGAATAGGAACATAGCAATAAAGCCGCCGAGGATGAGGACGCGGTGATGCAGGCAATATGGAAGGGCCCGGCTGTACTGCTGGGTCAGGAATTTGATCGTGTTGTCGACCCCGCGGGTGATGAAATTGGTGCGGTGGACCGAAAGGAACTGGGAGCAGCGCATCGGGGTCAGGGTCAGAGCCTCGACCAGGGATAGGGCTACCGCAGCGGAGATGGTAACGCCGAACTGGAAAAGAAACTGGCCGACCACCCCGTCGACAAAGGCAATGGGTAGAAAGACCGCGATGACGGCGAGCGTGGCGGCGATGGCGGGGCCGGTGATTTCACGGGTGCCGTCGATGGCGGCCTGGCTGCGGCTTTTACCCATCTCGAAATGCCGCACGATGTTTTCCAGCACCATGATCGCATCATCCACGACCACCCCGATGGCGAGCGAGAGAGCGAGGAGGGTGAACATGTTCAGGGTGAAACCCAGGAAGTAGAGGACGATGAAGGTTCCCAGCACTGAGGTGGGGATGGACATGACCACGTTGAAGGTGGAGGAAAGGGAGCCGAGAAAGAGCCAGCAGATCAGGGCGGTGAGGATGGCCGAGAGAATGAGCGTGAATTCCGTCTCCTCAACAGCTTCTTTGGTGAACTTGGATTCATCATAGTTGACTTCGATTTTGATGTCTTTGGGGAGGGAGGGCCGGAGTTCCTCAATGGTTTTCTTGATATTGTCGGCAACCTCGATGGAATTGGCTCCGCGCTGTTTGCGGAAGCCGATGCCGCCCCCGCGCACTCCGGCGATTTTGGAGATCGAGCGGATGTCGTTCAGGCCGTCTTCGACCCGGGCCACGTCTTTGATCTGGATGATGGAGTTGAAGATGGGCTGGCTGCCGCGTTGTTTGATCAGAATTTCGCCAACTTCCTGCGGGTTGATTCCTTCGCCCATTAAACGGACGTTGATTTCCTGGCGGTTGTTTTCGAGGAGGCCTGCTGCCTGTTCGATGTTCTGCGTGCGGAGGGCGTTCTGCACATCAAGGATGGTGAGATCGTATTCCTTCAGTTTGTCGTAGTTGACCCAGACGCGGAGATTGCGTTCGGCAAAACCGCTGAGGATGAGCTGGCCGACTCCGGGCAGGACCTGGAACTTGTCGCGCAGATAACGTTCGGCATAAACGGTCAGGTCGAGAAGGGAGCGGGTATCGCTGCTGATGCCGAGCCACATGATTTCCTGGTCGGAGGGATTGACTTTGAGAATGAGAGGGTTGTCGACTTCGAGGGGAAGTTTGACGCGGGTGATGTTGGTCTGGACTTCAAGCAGGGCGGCATCGACATTGCGGCCGGGATAAAATTCGAGGCTGATGTTGGCGCTGCCCTGGAAGATGGTGGAATTCAGGTTTTTGATACCGGAGACGTTGATCAGGGCCTGCTCCATCTGGTCGACAATCTCGGTTTCCATGACCTCGGGCGCGGCACCCGGCCAGGTGACCTGAACCAGGACGTTGGGAACTTCGACGTCCGGAAGAAAACTAACACCGAGCCGTCCAAAGCAGATCGCGCCGAAGATGATCAGCGCGGACATGAGCATCCAGGCGAATACGGGGCGTCTGACAGAGATTTCGGTAAGATTCATGGAATTTTCAATGCCAAGGCGCAGAGACGCAAAAGAAACAAAGTTTCAAAACATTTTTATTCAGATACCGTTTCACTTAATTACTTAATCACGTAATTACTTCGCAGCTTGCTGCATGATCCCTGATCCTTCAGCCGCCGTCCCGGCGGCGACGTAAAGCCGTATCAGATTCAGGCGGACGTTCATGCGCGCCGTGCTTTTGTCGCGGGTGAGGGCGAGAAAGTTGTTGAGGGCATCCAGGACGTCGAGGTTGTTGACAACGCGCAGGTCGTAGTCGGCCCTTTGGGCCTGGTAATTCTGGCGGGCTGTATCGACGGCTTCATTCAGGCGGGCCAGTTCGGCCACGGTGGCGTTGAACTGGTTAAAGTAGGAGCGGACGTCACGCTGCGCTTCGCGTTCGAGTTGGGAAAGATCCAATTTCTTCTGGGCGAAAATGGCTTTCCTCTGGTCGACGCGGGCTTCGATGGAGCCGCCCTCGAAAATGGGAATGTCCAATGTTAGATAACCGGACCAGTCTCCGTCGCGCTGGCTGTCGGAATCGTAGAAGGTGTAATTTCCCTCAAAGGAAAGTTTCCCCCAATGTTCGCCTTTGGCTGCGGAAAGCTGAGCCCGTGCGGATCTTTCCATCTGGATGGCAGCAAGAACGTCAGGACGGCCTGTGGTCTGGGAAAGATATTCGCCCAGTTCCAGACTGCTGGGTGGCGGCGGAGCATCGTCTTTCAGGGACCAGCGTTCACTGGGAACACCCACATAAAAGGCCAGCATTTCCCGGCTGGCGGCGAGAAGGCCGCGCGTGCGTTCGACATTCACCTTGGTCTGGGCCAGAAGGCTGCGGGCCTGGAGGGATTCGCTATCGCGGGACTTGCCCAGCTTGACGCGTTTGTCCAGCTCGTCACTCCGGTCGTTCAATGTCTTTTGCACATCGGCCAGAATCTGCAGGTCTTCCTCGTAGGAAAGAACCTGGTAAAACGATTCGGCCACATTCAGATATAGGTTCTGGCGGACCTGGCGGAGGGTCTGGCGATTGCCTTCGACCTCGGCTTTGGCCGCTTTGGCTATTTGAATATCGCGCAGGCCGGAAAAGAGGGGAACTTTCACATTCACGCGGGCCTGGCGTGGTTGCAGGTTTTTGCTGCCAAATCCACCGCCAGCCACAGGTGAATTGAAGTCGTTTCCGCGGTCTTTGAAAATAAACTGGTCTCCCAGCACATGCACACTGGGCAGGGCCGCGCCGATGGCTTCGCGGTAGCGGGCCTGGGCAATGCGGATTTCCTGTTCGCTGAGGCCTATGCTTTCCATGCGCAGGAGGGCCAACTCGTAACAGGAAGATAGATTGAGGGTGTCCCAGCGCGGGCCATCGGGAAGTTTGAGCTTCTGTTCAGGTGTCAACGTTTTCCAGGGAGGATTGGTTTCAGCGCCGGAGAGGTGGAGGGAGAAGCCGATCAACAAAAAGAGCCCAAGACAAAGCGTGGCAGGCCGTGACCGGGGGACGCTTGAAAGGGGGGACATAAGGAAAAGACCTTAGCCGTATTTCGCAACTCTGCAACTCCAAGATAGGCCCTGCTAACTGATCCCGGTGCCCGCGAAAAAAACGCAATTCTGCGCGAGCAGGCCCGCGAAAAAACGCGAAATAAAGGAAGAAACCTTACGAGGAATGGCTTTGAGCAGGCTAACTAAAAAGTGAACTCGGTCTTCAGTGAATTTGGAATTCTTTGCACCCCATTTTCGCGTGTCTCGCGGGCCATCAACGGCATGCTCAACCCTTGAGACTTTGCGCCCAGTCCGGAGCGGGCGCCTCAAAGTTTACCCTCTCTTTGCTGATGGGATGGGAAAAGTTCATTTTGAAACAGTGGAGACAGAGGGGGGATTCTTCAGGAGGCAGCGTCTGGGTGGTTCCCAATCGATGGCCTGTCAGATAAGTAGGATCTCCGCAGACCGGAAAACCCAGATACCAGAGATGAACCCGGATCTGGTTGGTGCGGCCCGTCAAGGGAGTGGCCTCAATCAGGGTGGTTCCATCCGATTCGCAATAGGAAAGAACCCGGAACTCCGTATGGGCCGGTTGCCCGTTTTCCCTGTCGATGACACGTGATCCTGCTGGTCCGGGTTCGGTGCTGATGGGCTCCCGGCACGAAAAAGAATCGTAATGCGGTTTACCCTGAACCCTGGCCAGATAGGTTTTTTCCACGTCACCTTTTTCAAATTGCGGTTGCAACAGCCCGGCCAGATGGCGGTTTTTTCCGCAGACCACCAGCCCGGTGGTGTTGGCATCAAGGCGGTGGGCAGGGCGCAGTCGTGAGGGCTTGAACGCTTTGTCCAAAAGATACTCCAGCGTATTGCGGTTAAATCGTCCACTGGGATGCATGGGCAGCGGGGCCGGTTTGTTCAGGATGACAAGAGCTTCGTCTTCGAAAAGAACACGGATGTCCACATTGACCGAAGGCTCCGTGATGTTCGGAAAAAGTTGGGTCAGACGCTCGCCGATCCTTACGATGCTGTCCTTGGTTAAACCCTGCTTCTGCTGATTGAAAAAGCGGCCTTTTTCACATCTTGAAATCCATTCCTCTTCCGGAATCTGTGGGAATGTATGACAAAGACATTCCAATAAGTTTTTGCCATCGAGGCCTGGTGGAATGATGAAGGGTCTTTCATTGTCGTAGGGGATCGATCCGGGCAGGGGATGGGAAACCCGGACCAGGGCTTCGTGGCGAAGGCGGATTTTTTCGGCCATTTCCTCTTCCGGAGTTTTGAAACAGTGCGGACAGGCAAGTGGCGGCTGATAACGTTCGTCCTGCTGTTCCACTTCCGTCAGGGGAGCCTGGCAGTTGAAGCACAGGGCCGACCCTGTTTCTTTCAGGCCCGAATCGACGCCCACGCGGTGATCAAAGACAAAACACTCCCCTTCGTAGTGGGCGCTGCCGCATTCCGCGAAGTATTTCAGGATGCCGCCGTCGAGCTGGAAAACATTTTTGAAGCCTTCGCGCTCCATGAAAGGGCCCGCTTTTTCACAACGGATACCTCCGGTGCAGAACATGACGATGGGCTGGCCCTTCAATTTTTCCGGAAGCTTTTTGACGGCATTGGGGAACTCCCGGAAATGATCGATATGCGGGATGAGTGCGCCACGGAAGGTGCCGAGTTTGACCTCGTAGTCGTTCCTTGTATCTAGAAGAGTGATAGGTTTGCCTTCGTCCAGCCATTGTTTCAATTGTTGCGGAGCCAGCTTTGGAGAGGTCTGTTGTCCGGGGGCAATACCTTCCACACCGAAGGAGATAATTTCTTTTTTGAGGCGGACCAGCATGCGGCGGAAGGGTTGATGATCGCTGTCACTGAATTTGGGGCTGAGATCTTCCAACCCAGGTAGGCTGTGGAGCAGTTTCAGGAGTTGGTCGATTTGGGGTCGGGGGCCCGAGACAAAGACATTGATGCCTTCGGGGCTGAGCAGGATGGTTCCTTTCAGACCCCAGCCACGGCAGGCGTCCAAAAGGTGTTGGCGCAGCTCTTTCAGGTTGTCCAGAGGGGCAAACTTGTAACAGGAAATGTTGGTCAGCATTAGGGAAGGAAAAGCCAAAAAAGGTTTATAAATGCTTGGTTGTGAAAGCCCTGCCTGACCCGGTTTTAAGATAACGTTCGGAGACGGTGGCTTTGGATTTATCTGAAAACGTTAAATCCGTGGCCAGTTTCCACGCTGCGAATTGGGATGTATGAACTGAAGTCTGGGAATGGTGATCTTTTAACCTTTTATCAAGGTCATCAGTCGAACCTTCGTAGTAACGTCCTGGAAGCGGGATGCCCTGAAGCTGATACACATGATACATAACAGAAGTCCGCTGCCGTTAAAACTAGGGTATGATCGCCTTCTAATCGCGGCGTAGATACGCCGAAGCAACTGTGCGAAGGAGAATTGCGGGGGCAGGATTTGAACCTGCGGCCTTCAGGTTATGAGCCTGACGAGCTACCTGGCTGCTCCACCCCGCGATAGGAATTAAAACATATGGATTTTGCCTGAGGAGTCAACAGGTGAATTGAAGTTTTCTCGGGAGGGTTTTTACTGCGAAGCAGGGAGCGGGTTTGGGCCAGGGGAGCGGCGGTTGCGCGGAACATCAAATTTTTGAATATTTTATGCGTGCTCAAGTTGAACCAGGCATTCCTTTGAGCGATCCGGCATTGATTTCATCAGCAATTCGACTGTGTTATTGGAAATTTGCTGCTGTTGCATTTCCTGGCCGATCTTTTCAGCAACACCTGGTATGAGCTTTGCCATATTTTGGATATTTCCAATAAGGGTGTCTTTGTCCAAGCGATGCTCCTTGGCAAACTTTTCCCATTCGCGATATCCGGTGCGATTGATAAGATATTGACCGCCAATCTTCATGGCCAATTTTGCCTTCCGTGGGGTTAGGACTTGGGGATAGGGAATGGCACTGGCAATGTCATAGAGAGGTGCCAATCGAACCTGGCCTTCGGAAGCTATGAGGATGGAGTAATTTTTGGCATGGGCATCGGTGCCGTAAAGAATCCAGTTAAAAGCGAGAGATTTGACAAAGACATCCTCGTCGGCCACACGGTTTGATGACCACTCACGAAGCAGTGTGAATATTTCCAAGGTTGATGGGCCTCCATCATTCTGATATTTTTCCTGGGGCATACGACCGAGGGCTTGGCAGATGTCTTCCTGGTGGATGCGGATGACCTTGTCCTTTTCCCGGAGTCGATCGTAGCGTTCTACCACGATCACGGGGATGTTATTGAAGTAACGAACTTCGGATGAAGCGGCAGGTAGACCGAGTCCCTGAGCCAGTCGCAGGCAGAAATGCTCGTTTTCTGCATATCCATCATAATTGTTATTGGCCGGCTTAAAAATGTGGGTGGTAGGAATGTTTCCACTGGGAACTCCCCATTTATTTTTCTTCGGATCATAATATAGGGCGGTTTTGGGTCGGGCTCCCGCCAGACTGAACTGCCCTGTATCCCCGCCCGTTCTCCACACGCTGTGATCCTTGCGAAGTAGCTCCATTCGCCCCGCAATTTCTTTCTCACTCAGCCAGTCAATCTTACCACTCGTTGAGTTGGATAGGTAGCTGGATATGGAATCGGGTTTCACCAACTGCACTGCGCCTGCGCAGTCTTCGCCGACATGAGTGAGAAGTTTGAAGGGATTGCGCGGGGAAACCTGAAAACGTTGTCCCCATCGCCGGAGTACCTCATCGTTGTCGGGAAGAAGTCCCCATAAATAGGATTCGACAACCGCATGAGCGTGAGATGCGACCGTCAAGGGCATCGAGAGGGACAGAGGATAGGCCCATGGATCCGAGCGCCATGTTGGATCGTATACAAAGCCCATCTTACTCCGCTTTGTGTCCCATAGAATCCGGCCCATGGTGCTGCCGTTGGCCAGTGCATAAAGCTCCTGAATCATCTGGAAGTCCTGCTCCTGATCAGTTTGTCCAAGTCGATTTTGGGCGACGCGCCCACAGACGTGGCGATTTTCTCCCCCGCCTCCAGGTCGATTGCCAGGGCCTGTAGCGTTCGAAGTGCCAGCCCCAAATGGGCACTGGATTTTCCTTGTTCCAAGAGGCCAATCCAGAGGCGGGAAACACCCACCCGTTCAGCCAGCATGGCTTGACTTAGCTTGAGCTCAAGTCGGCGCTCCCGAACCAGTAGTCCCAGTTCCTTGGCGTTTCTTATCTTCATGATGAGAGCTTTAGCAGTGCATGCGACCATATGCAATGAAAGAATGTAAGCGAACATATACATTTATCGGATTATAAGCGATCACATGCTTTAAGGAATTACCAGAATGGGAACTTGAGTAGGAGTTGAGTGGTGGAAAGTGTCACTGCTAACATTTGCGTAGTGCCCGCGGCTCAAATAACGGGGAGGGTTTTTACTGCGAAGCGGGGAGCGGGTTCGGGCTCATTGTGGCATGCGTGCCCAAGCGGGACATTTTGCAAGGCTGGAGAGTGTCTTGGAGAGCGTGGAGCTTGACCTGTAACTGGCCGGATCTGTTCAGAGCGGGAAGCCCGGGGTCAGGGTGCCCGAAGTCTTCCCTTTACTGACACCCTGCTTCAACCTTAGCCCAAGGAAACAGGAGATGAAAGACGAAGGATTTTTTTCAGTCGCGCCCGCTCTCTCCAGCCCACATAGGCCAGCAATAGGAAAAGCGTTACGTAGACTGCGGGTTCCGGCACCGGCACCACCTCGCCCGTGCTGAGAATTAATGCTCCATAATTTCCCGGAGCAAAACCCGCGGGATTGACAAAGACAATCTGGGATAGTTGACCTGCGGTCAGACCGCTGGATGTATTTCCAAAATACAACTGATCCGTGCCTCCACCGGCCACGGCTCCACTCCAACCGGTGACACTAACTGTCTGGGCGGCTGTCCAGGTTGTTCCACTGCTGTTATCGAAACGGAGGATGGAGTCACCGCCCCCGCCACTATTGTTCAGATCGATGGTGGATGTGGCGGTCAGGGTCAGGGTGCCCACCACTTCATCAAATCCATTGGTATCATAGGTGGCCCCGGTCAAAACCATGTTGGTTTCATTGGCAATCTGATCACTGGCACCATTCAGGAGGGTTCCTCCGCTGATAACGATGCGCTCTCCTCCGATGTTGTTGATCGTGTTTTCGATGGTGGTGACGCCCGACCCGGTTTTGGTCAGGGTGCCCAGGTTGGTGATACTGGAGTTGGCGTTGGTTCCACTGATGCTGGTGGCTGAGTTGGAGTTGATGGTGATATTGGGCGAGTTGGCCACATCGGGTTCATTCACAACCAGATTACCCCGGATCTCGAGGGTGCCCTTGTTGGGGGCGGTGCCCCCGTCCAAAGTGAGTGTGCTGGCCAGAGTGGTGGTGCCCTGCGTCACGGTGAGGAGGCTGCCGTCGTAGAGATTAACCCGCCCTGTCAGGTTGACGTTATTGGCGGCGGCACCCGTGCTGATATTCATGGCGGCGGCACTGCCGTTCAAGGTGATGGTGTCATCCGTTCCCAGGACAAAGGTGCTGTTGCTTTCCGCATTCGTCAGCTCGACATTCAAGGTGCCTGTCCCACTGACGTTGATGTTCAGGGCATTGCTGTTGGGCGTGGCGTTGTTAAAATCGTCCGTGAGCCGGAAGGTGGTGGTGCCGCCCGAGACGTTGATGGCGGTGCTGCCTGTCACCTCCATGTCATTCCAATCAATGAATTGTGTCGTGCCACCCGAGGATGTGATCGTGCCGTTAAGGAAGAGGTCGGCCATGAACTCGGTCGCTTGGGCATTGGTGATCGTGATAGCACCTCCCGTATTGGTGAGTGTGCCACCTCCACCCAGGGTGAAGTCAAAACCAGCCGTTCCCAGCGCCACGTTCTGCGTCGTGGTCAGAGTGCCGCCCGCATTGACAGTAATGGCACCCGTGCCGAGATAATTCGCTCCAGTCACGTTCGTGCCAATAGTGATGCCGTCATCAAAGGCCGCCCCGGTGGTAACCGTCCCGGCATTGATGGTTAGACCACCCGAAAAATCAGAATCATCCGAACGTATTTCCAGGGTGCCCGCACCATTCTTGATCAATCCCCCCGCACCACGCAGATTATTGCCTAGCCCCACAATCAGATCGGAAGCGGCACTGCCTGTTACATCCGAGACTGTGATGGTGTGCGTGCCAGTCCCAATGGTGCTGTCGCCAGTGCGGTTGAGGGTCAGTGTATTGGTTCCGATGAAGGCAAAGCTTCCGTTGATATTATTGCGGTTGGTGACGGTGCGGTTTGCGCCCGTGGCCTGTAGAATACCTCCATTGATGGTCAGAGTCCCTGTGCCCAAGGCCGGGTCGGAACCGATTTGCAAGGTTCCTGCATTCAATGTGGTTCCCCCGCTGTAGGTATTGTTGGTGTCGGTCAATTCCAGGATGCCGGAACCGTTTTTCACGATCGAACCAGTACCAGTCACTTGACTATGAATCAGGGTTTTACTTGTTCCCGTGATGGTCAAGGAGGTGCCATTGCTGAATGTATGGAGCCCTCCACTTGTTCCAAAAGTAAGACCAACGGCAGCCGAAGAGTTGTTTTGGATCAAGAGATTGTCTGACAGCACGACATTGACCCTTTCATTGTCTGTGTTGGTGTCCCCAATGACATGGTTTTCGGTGCCCCCCACGTTTAAAAACGCCGTACCGCTTACGGTTTGGTCAAAGGTCAGTGCATGGTTTCCTCCGCTTGCACGGAAGTTGTAGTCTCGATTGTTGGTGCCATCCAAAATCATGGTGCCAACTCTTCGATTCCCACTCAGCGTAACTGTTTTTGGGTCTGCCGTATTTAAAGCACCCTCGGAGTCGTTACCAAAATAGACCACCGTGCCGGCGTCGTCGTTTGGCGGGGCTGTATCACCCACCCACACATTTCCTGTGGCATTGGCCCAAGTCCCGTCATCCCGATCCCATCGAAAAGCTCCCGTCAAAATTGGCACCAGCTCAAAACCGCCAGTGACCGTTTTCCACCCCGCGCCCGTGCCCCAACCTGTGAAATTCGTATTGGTGGCCAGCGTGGTCATGTCTGCCGTGATGCTCGCGCCGTTGACAAAAAAAGCCGTCGTGGTGGAGGCAGGCGAGGTGGTAAAGGCATTACCAAACCAGTTATCAACCGTCAGCGTTCCCGTCGGCGTGGCGGCCACGGATGAAGCTGTGAGCAAGCCTCCGCTTGTCCCGGTGTAATTCAGCGTGGAACTGGAATTAAGAGCAAAGGCCCCATAGGTGTCTGCAAACCCGTTAACCTGCAGCGTGCCTCCGCCCAAAGCCAAAGTCATCGTATTGGCCAGAACATTGGCCGCGCCCAGCGATGTGATTCCCTGGTTCGCATTCAAGGTGCCGTTGAAAGTGTTGCCTCCCGTCAGGGTAAAAGTGCCCGTGCCCGTCTTGGTCAGGTTCCCCGTCCCACTCATCACACCGGAGTAGGTCGTGCTGCTGTTAATGCCTCCCACGGTCAGTGTCGCGCTACCCAATTGCACATTCCCAGCGCCCGCCAAGGAACCTACCGTGTCGCTAAAATTATTCACATCCCAGTTCGCGCCGGAATTGACCGTAACTGCCACCGTATCCACGATCCGATCTGTTCCATCCCCAGAGCGGGCCGTCACTGTGTCCGTGCCCGTTCCGATGATTAAATTTCCGGTAAAAGAGTTGGACGCAGCAAACTCCACCGTCCCTGCCCCCTTAAGTTGAAGGGTGCCCGTTCCGGAAACAACTGAACCCAAGCGCAGGGTCGAACCCGCGGCTGCCCCAATACTGGCTCCAGAGGCCGAAATCACCACATCTCCATCCGTTTCGTTGCTGCCCGAATCGGACCACAGAGCCGCTTTGCCGCTAACGCCGTCTCCAGTTAGAGTTATGGTTTCTCCGCTCGGCACATTGATGTTGTTGGCAAATTCCAAGGTCGCCCCGTTCTGCACAATGGTGTCGCCTGTGATATTACCCAACGCCCCTAAATTGGTGATGCGCAGGGTGCCTGCCTGCACCGTCGTGATCCCATCGTAAGTGTTGTTCGCCGAAAGGATCAGGGTTCCCGTGCCCGTTTTGGTCAGGGCTGCGGTGCTCGCTCCATCATCAATCACGCTGCTGATGGTGATGCTGGAACCCGACGCAGTGTCCACTGTAAGATTATTGGCCCCTGTCGCCAAAGCCGTGCCACTGTTCAAAGTCAGGCTTCCTGCCTGAGAGGCGATGGTAGTAGCCGCCGTCAAGGTCACCGCGCCACCGTAGGTATTGGTTCCCGAGATGTTTAACAAGGCTCCCACACCGCCTTCGCCCGTCCCCCCCAGACTGAGTGTCTCGGCACCTACGGTAATGTCGTTGGACAGGGCCAAGGTGGCTCCACTTGTCACGGTGGTGCCCGCCGCGGTCGTTCCCAAAGCCGTATTGTTGCGGATTTCCAATGTCCCGTTCTGCACTGCGGTCGCCCCGGTGTAAGTGTTCGCTCCGCTGAGAATGGCCTTGCCATCACCCTGCTTGGTCACGGTTCCCGTGCCTGAAGACGAGCTGACTATCCCACTGATGAGAGTATCCCCCGTGCTATCCGGCTTGAGCAGGAGATTGTTTCCCTGCAGATTTACGTTACCCGAGATGGTAAAAGCTTTCGTGGTGTAATGGGCGATAAAGGCGTTGTTGTCCAACTGCACGGCGGACTCTATGGTATGGGCGGCATCCTGATCATTTACGTTGGGCAAAAGCGTGATGTAGGACGTGCCCGAGGTCCCATCCGGGTTCTGATCCAAAATCAGGGTGTCCCCCGTCAGCGTGTAACCATATTGACCGGAGAAGATCGCCCCTCCGATTTCACGGTTGGCTCCGTTCAAATTCACCGTCATATTCGAATCCGTATTCGCGAATAAATCCGTAAAATAAACAAAATCCCGCGCCACGGGTGCCACGTTCTCGTTGGCTGAGGTCTTCCGCCAGTTGTTGCCCGTCGCCCACAAACCTGGGGATTGGGCAGCATCGTCATCCCAGTAAAACCCGTTGCTGGCTGCGGTGTTCTCCGTCACGATGGAAAAATTCCGAATTTCATGCACCTGGTCGGCTCCCCCTGTTCCCGCTGTGAAACTGAAACGCAATGTATCCGGACGAACGCCAGGGAGGGTTCCCGTGAACAGGGTGACAAAATCATTGTCTGGATTCCCGTCCCCATTCGTATCATAGCCGAACTGAACCCTGGCCGTGATATTCCCGTTTTCATCAATGACAAGCTGTGCCTTGCGATACTCCAAGGCATCTTGGTCGGGTCGTTGCGTGGCCGAAGTGAAACCGAGGTTGTCATTGGTTCCGGCGACAATGGTCTCAAGGTTACTGCCTGCATCCAGGGTTCCCGCCACATACGCAAACCCACTGGTGCCATCCCTGGCCACACTCGTATCCGCTCCGCGCACCGCCACTTCGTTGGTTATGATGGAAGAGGTAGGGCCACCATTACGACCTTCCGTATCGTTGGAGAAGTTACCCCACACATCCAAACCCATGCCTACATAACCACCAGCCATGCCGTTGATTCCTGTCCGCTGAGCATAACCCAAAGATCCCCCGAAGGCTCCCGGATCAAAAGCCACCGAGGCATCGCTCAGCGCAAAAATAATCCCGTCCGCCCCCGAACCACCCCACATTGTAAAATCAAAGGTAGCCGTCAGTCTGGTTCCGACAGAAGGCATGGCGAAGTCATAATATGCCGCATTGGCCTGGGTTCCGGTTGTGGTGGCCAGACGAAGCCAACCTTGTCCTGGACTATCCAAAGCCGCCTGTCCATTTTCAGGATCTTGTGCAGTTGGCACTGCTCCCGAGGTCAGGCGGGCCGTGGGAACTGTTCCGCCTGAGTCCGTGATAAACACCCAACCAGCAGCTGTATTGTTGTTGAATGTTTGCTCGTAAATCAGTTGCCCCTGTAATGGTATAACGGCAAAGCAAAGGAGGATCAAAGCAAATCCTCTGGCCGTGGTCGCACAAAGTTTTAAAAAAGAGGGTTTCATGGAGTGGGGGAATCGTTTTTTCCCGCAGTCCATTAATCTAAATCCGTACAATCAACTGTAAAGCACTATCTTTTAGCTGTTTAGCGGGTTCCACCCCCTAATAAAAGTGTCAAGAACATAGACCTTTTTTTGTTAATAAGCCACTTACCCCGTGGAGCTTATCCTATTCAGCCGTTCTTCATCATTTCCGGCAAAGTATCCTGTCGGAAATACGTCCCATCGCCTCTCCCAAAGCATTGCTGACCTTGATTTTGTTTGTATCCACTCCCTGATAGATCTGAAAAAAAGTCGTGCGTTGCCCTGTGTCCGTCCTTCATCATGGAGCCCAGCCGCTCCCCTGGCACAGTGACGAAACCAATCAGGAACACCACACCTTGACACCTACATCATGAGCTTCCTCGCCACCTGGTCTCTCAGCCGATCCCAAAAAATCAAGCTTTTGCTTCTGCTCTGCCTCCTGCTGGTCCTCGGATGGGCCGCCCGCCCCGGCTATCGCCAACTTAAAAGCTGGCGGGCCGACTGGCTGGTCACCCAGGCGGAAACATACCTCAAGGAAGATCGTCAGGTCGAGGCCCTCCAAAAAGCCGGCTCTGCCTATCAACTAAGTCCATTGAACAGTCGTGTTATCCTGCTTATGGCGCGTGTTTATGGCCCCGTTAATCCGAACCTGTCGCTCATCTTCTGGCAGCAGCTCCAGGCAGGGGATCTCCTCAGCGATGAAACCCGCTTTGAGTTCATCCGCTATTGCCTCTCCATCCGTCGCCTGGATCTGGCCCAACAACTGCTCTCACCCCTTCTTCAAGCCAACGATACCCAGGAACCCGTGCTGCTCCTGGCCGCCGAATTGGCCGCCCTCAGCGGAAACCGCGATGAGGCCGGACGCCTCTGCCGCCGTGTGCTCCAACTCAACCCCAACCAGCGCAAAGCCCGCTTCATTCTTGCAGGCCTCAGCTCCAGCAGCAAAGATCCGGACGAACTTGCCCGCGGCAAAAAACTTTTGGAAGGTCTGCTCGATCTCGATGACGACTACTCCCTGCAAGCCCTGATCCAACTTTCCCGCTGGCCCGGCCTCGTTCCAACGGAACTGGAAAAAATTCGACACCTGCTCCGTGCCCACCCCAAGGCCTCAGAAAAAGACCGCCTTTACGCCAACACCCTGCGCATGCAGGCGCAGCCCGCGCGACGTGGCGAGGTTTTGCGTGAAGTCCAGGATTTTTACAGCGCCAAACCCCCTGCTGAACGCCTTGAGGCTGCCCGCTGGCTGAATCAACAACGGGAGTCCGCCCGTGTGCTGGAGTTTCTTCCTTTAAAAGAGGCCCTTCAGCGCCAGGATCTCTTCCTCGTCTGGGCTGACGCCATGGCCCTGACCCGACGCTGGAAGGAATTGGAAAACGTCCTCGATAAGGAAAACGTCCCCTTGGAAAAACTTCTGGTCACCATCTTCCGTGCCCGCGCTGTCCGGGAACAGGGTGACACCGAACGCGCGAACGTGCTCTGGAACCGCGCTGTTCTTGAATCTGCCAGCCGCCCCGAAGTTCTTTGGTATATGGCTTCCTATGCCGAGAAGCTTCGGGCCAGTGATCTGGCGATCTCCGCCTACCGGCAATTGATCCGTAATACAGACACGGAAAAGCCCGCCTACGCCTCGCTAATCACACTCCAACAAAAACAGGGCGATACCCGCTCCCTGCGCGACACCCTGCAGGAAATGCGGGAACGCTTCCCCCACGATGAAGTGGTGCAGAATGATCTGGCCTACCTCAACCTCCTCTTGGGGGAAAATCTGTCCAGCTCCCGCCAAACGGCCCGCAACCTCATTGCCCGCAATCCTTCCATCATGGCCTACCGCGTCACCGCCGCCCTCGCCGCCCTGCGAGACTATCAAGCGGAAGAAGCTTACACATATTACGCCAGTGCCCGGCTCAAGGACATCCGCGTCCTGCAACCTTCCTGGCAGGCCATTTACGCCGCCATCCTTGGCGCCCGCGGCAAAACCTCCGAGGCCCGCCAGATCGTCAAAACCTTGAATCCCCAAGCCCTGCTCCCGGAGGAGCGCGCCCTCATTCTTATCTATCAATAAAGAACCGCCAATTATTCCCTATTGTTAGCCCTGACAACTTCGGGTGGCCCGCGACAGCAGTCGTTCACTTACACGGGCAATAAGGACGGGGAGAATTTTCTGAGGGTTTTTTCGATTTTACGCCGGTATTGGCGGCCGACGATGTAGCCGAAACAGGCCCCACTGCCACAGAGGCAGGGATGATCTTCATAGTGTTCCGGGTCATACCCATAATCGTAGGAAAGCTCTTCTCCTTCTTTGATCCGCCGGATGGCGGAGATCCAGATGCGACCACGGATGTTATCGGCTTTGCAGTTGGGTTGGCAGGAATGGTTGATAAGACGGGCCGGATTCCAGGGCACATTGCCGTCAATGTCATGACGGTTGGTGGCTTCAAAAATATAGACAGCCCCGCCAAGACCGGATTTGCTGTCTTCGATCTGTTTTTCCGCTCTTCGTTGGGCTTCTGCTTTGCTGATCCTTTCACCGACGTATTCAATGACACGGGTGCCGCGGGGGATGTCACGGGAGGCGAAAACACCTTCGCCATGGATTTTGGAAGAGCGGACAACAAACCAGGGGGTTTTGGAAACAGGAGGCATGGTCAAAGCGGATATGGAGTTAAGAGCAGCCGTTGTGCCAGTACAAGAAGGAAGTGGGCCTTAAAAAAGCGGGCTTGCGAAAAAACCGGCTACTTCCAGAGTCGGAAAAGGAAACGCTTTTGAAACTGCTGGTTACCGCCGACCTCCATTACAATTTGAAGCAGTATGATTGGGTGCTGAACCAGGCCCACTCATACGATGCCATTATTATGGCGGGTGACCTTTTGGATCTGGGATCCAATCTGGGTCATGATGTGCAAAGCATCGTGGTGGAGCGTTATCTCTCCAAGATGAAAGCCGGCCGCAGGATTCTGGTTTCCTCCGGGAATCATGATGTGGAAACGGTCATTTCCAGCGCAGGGGTCGGAGTGGAGCCAGCGGCCCCCTGGATCCAACATCTGCGTTACGATGGGCTGGATGTGGATGGCATGTGTGTGGGTCTGGATGCCAGGATCAAGATCTCCATCTGTCCCTGGTGGGAATCAGAACGCCAGCGTTTGGAGATCCATGAAAAGCTTCTGCAGGATCAAAAAAGCAGCGGTGATTTCTGGATATGGATTCACCACGCACCCCCGGATCACACGCCTCTGAGCTGGACGGGTAAGGATTTCAAAGGTGAGGCCATGTTGAATACATGGATCAATGAATTTCAGCCTGACCTTGTCTTCTGCGGACATATCCACAATGCACCTTTCAAACAGGGCGGGTCCTGGAATATGAAACAGGGTAAGACCTGGGTCTTCAACGCGGGCCGTGAAATGGGTTCCGTCCCAAGTCACCTGGTGGTGGATTTGGAGGCAGGAACCGTCGAATGGCATTCCAGTGCCGGACCCGAGCTCTGCGACCTGAAAGCCTGACTTTGAAAAATTCAGCGGGTCTGAAAATGCAGCAACGTTTCCAGGACTTCGTCCACCATGCTGATGTGACCCTCCTGCTCCCGGAACTGTTCTTTGACGTCTACGAGATAGCGGGTGAGCGAGTCCAGGCGCCGGGCCAGAATTTTGGAAACATGCAGCGCGGCTTGAGGATGGCCTTCCAGAAAAGTGAGGGGATCTTCGAGAACGTGGCAGTTCGAGGGTTCCATCGCCCTGACACTGGCGGTATGGGGCACATTGAGGAGGACGGAGATCTCTCCGAACACCGCACCCGGCTTGCGGCTGACGGCCACGCGGAGATCGCCTTTAAGAACCTCCAGTCCACCCTGAACCAGTATAAGCAGCTTGTTATGGTGTTCACCTTCCTTGATCAGAAACTCGCCTGTCTCGAAACGCTGCTGTGGCAGATGCTGGAAAAGATCGAGAATGGAGTCGGAGGGCACAGTAAGTGCTTAGCGGGGTACTGAACAAATACCACAAAGAAAAGGCGGTGCTGGCCTGGATGAAAAACAACGCCGATCCTGATCCGGCCAAAGACAGCACCTTTTTTTGGCCTGATGTGGGCAGCTGCTTATTCGGAAAAGACTCCCGCTTCACTTTCTAGGGAAGAGGGGATTGCTTTCCTTTCGAGTGTTCAGTCCGTTGCACAAACATTTAGCAGGGAACGTTCGGAAAAGCCCGCCTCCAAAGTTGTAATACGCGGCCGCTGATGAATGATTTTCTTCATATCCAACCACGGGTGTTCGTGGTTATCTTTTTCACTTCATGTCTCTTCCCGTCAATGTGATTGGTGCCGGTCTGGCCGGCTCGGAAGCGGCCTGGCAGATCGCCAGCCGGGGCCACAAGGTCCGCCTCTTCGAAATGCGTCCCGTGCTTTCAACTGGTGCCCACGCCACGGGGGATTGTGCCGAGCTGGTTTGCAGCAATTCCTTCGGTTCCCAGCTCCCTGACCGGGCTCCCGGCCTCCTCAAATGGGAGATGGATCAACTCGGATCCCTCATCCTTTCCGTCGCCGCCCAACATGCTGTTCCCGCCGGAGGAGCCCTGGCTGTGGACCGCGAAGCTTACGCCCGTGAAGTCACCCGCCGCCTGGAAGAACATCCCAACGTGGAAATGATCCGACAGGAGGTCATGCATATTTCCGACAAAGGTATTACCGTGGTTTCGTCCGGGCCTTTGACCAGTGATGCCCTGGCTTCGGCCATCAAGCATATCACCGGCGAATCCTACCTGTATTTCTACGACGCCCTGGCCCCGATTCTGGAGGCTGAGAGTATCGACCACAGCATTGTCTTCCGTGCTTCCCGCCGGGAGGAAGGTGTCGAGGGGGATTACCTCAACTGTCCGATGACGCGGGAGGAATATGATGCCTTTATCGATGCCCTGCTCGCGGCGGAAAAGATTGAATTGAAAGATTTTGAAAAGGACATCTTTTTTGAAAGTTGTCTTCCGGTGGAAGTGTTGGCGTCACGTGGACGTCAGGCATTGGCGTTCGGCCCGATGCGGCCGATTGGATTGACCGATCCCCGGACGGGCAGAAGGCCCCATGCGGTGGTGCAGCTCCGCCAGGACAATGCGGCCGGATCGCTCTACAACATCGTCGGATTCCAGACCAATATGAAGTGGGGCGTGCAGGAGCAGGTTCTGAGGCTCATTCCGGGCTTGCAGAATGCGGAGTTTGTCCGGTTAGGCCAGATGCACCGCAACACTTTCATCAATTCACCGCGCCTGTTGAAGCCGACCCTGCAGTTGAAGACGCGGGACACGCTTTTCTTTGCAGGACAGATCACGGGGGTCGAGGGTTACATGGGCAATGCCGCCACGGGATTGTTGGCGGGGTTGAATGTGGCGCGGCTTTTGGAAGGCAGGGAACCCCTGACGCTTCCCTCTGAGACCATGCTTGGATCCCTTTGCCGCTATATCACCGAGGCCGAGAGCAAAACTTTCCAGCCCATGAAGGCGGCTTTCGGGTTGTTACCTCCCTTGGAAAATCCTCTTAAGGACAAACGCCTGCGCGCCCAAGGGATGGTTCACAGGGCGCAGGAAAGTTTCAAACGGTTTCAAATTCAACAGCTGGCATCCTGATCATAACGAAGAACTCAGAGGCCAAACACGAAAGTAAGGCAGGCACTATCGGGTGAAAAAAAGGGGGGGAAGGACTCCGTCGCGGCCTGGACAGATCTGGTCTGGTCTGGACAGGTCTAAGATCAGGTTCTTGGCGTTTCCCACCACTTGGAGAGGCGCGACCCAGGCACGCAGGGGATGGAGAGTCCGGTTTCGGAATAGTGGGAGGTGTCGTTGAAGAGGGTGAGTCTGGCGTGGGCCGGATCCCTGAAGTCTACAATATTAAGGGCCGCAGGACTCTGATCCAGGTTGTCGCGGTAGCGGCGTGGATCGAATCCGAGCAACGAACTCAACAGAAGACGGATGGTCGCTTTGTGCGAAACAATCAAGACGTCGGAGCTGTGGTGGGCCCGGACAATTTCCAAAAGAACAGGAAGTGCCCGCGCGGTGACGGCGAGTCCACTTTCACCCCCGGCGGGAGCAAAGGTGAAAGGATCCCTGTCCCATTCGGCAACTTCCTCAGGAAATTGCTGGTCCACCTCACGACGGGTCATCTGTTCCCAATGACCGTGGGAAATTTCGCGAAGGCCTTCGCGGGCCTGTATTTCCAGACCGTGGGGCTCAGCCAGGATACTGGCGGTTTCCATGGTTCGTCCGAGGGGAGAGGCATACACGGCGACGATTTTTTCCCGGCTGAGGCGGAGAGACAGGCGTTTGACCTGTTCGCGTCCTTCGTCGGAAAGCGGTGCATCGGTGGCACCGGCGAAGCGGTCTTCGGCACTAAGAATGGTGGCTCCATGGCGGATTAAAAAAATCCGGCTGTTGAGGTTGGGTGTGGTCATGGGAGAGATGGGGTTAGTTATTGAAAGAAGTTATACGGATGTCAGACGTAAATGCACGGACATCCTCCTTTGAGGTCAGGCCCGGGCCTTCGTGGGAGAGGGCATTCAGGGAGAAGGCGGTGGCGAGGCGGGCGCTGTCCTGCGGGGAAAGGCCCGCCAGTTGAGCGGAAACCAGCCCGGCGACCATGGCGTCGCCCGCTCCGACTGTGCTGGTGATGGAAATTTCAGGAGGAACTGCCATGAGGACGGAATGAGGGCTGACGAAGCAGGCCCCCCGCGCTCCCATGGAGACAACCACCTGGCGGATTCCTTTCTTTAGCAGGGACCGGGCAGCTTCAATCACGTCCTTGGTGGTAGGCAAGGAGAGTCCTGTGAGTATGCCGAGTTCATGAATATTCGGTTTGATCAGATCGGGGGCGGCCTCGACCGCATGCCGCAGAGCTTCGCCGCTGCTGTCCACCACCACCTTTTTCCCACGGGCTTTTAAGTCGAGAGTAAGGCTTTGGTAAAAATCTTCAGGCAATCCGGGGCAAAGACTTCCAGCCAGGACAAAGCAGGCAGCGTTGAGTGACAGGATGGACTCATGAAGGGATCGGATATCCCCATGGCCGGGGGTTAATCCCGGAAAATTGATGTCGGTGGTTTCGTGCTGCAAAACATCGGTAATTTTCAGGGCTGAACGGGTGGAGCCGTTCAGCCTGACGAAACAGTCGCGGATTTTTTTCTCTGCAAAGAGTTTTTCAAAGAGGGCGGAATTGCCCGCACCCAAAAAGCCGGTGGCAGCCACGGCATGTCCAAAGTCGGCCAGGGCGGACGCCACATTGACGCCTTTGCCGCCCGGGCAGGACCGCGTGCTTTGCAAGCGGTTGACCCGGCCTAAAGTAAAGTTGTCGATGGCCCCGGTCAGATCAATGGCCGGATTCAGGGTTACTGTGACGACGTCGAAAGCTAGCTCTGCCATGGTCTCTATTAAAGCACGGAATTGTTGCTGGAATGAGCACGAAAAAGGCTCCCTGCCATCGAGGGAGCCTTTTCAGGAAAAGAGGAGGGCTGGACTTATTTTAGCATTTTTTCCAGCTCGGGATCGCGGGGAATGCCGAGTTCCAGGGCCCGCTTGTAGTGGCGGCTGGCCAATTCGCGGGCGGGTGGTTTCTGAGTGGCATAGATAACAGATAAATTGAAGTGAGCATCGCCATACAGGGGATCCAGTTCGATCGCTTTCCGGCATTCCTGCTCAGCGGCTTCCTGCCAACCTTTTTGGGAGGCGGCTATGCCGAGGTAGTTGCGGGTTTTGGGATCGTTGGGGTCGAGTGCAACGGCGCGGGTCAGGATCTGGACGGCGTCATCGATTTTACCCTGTTGATAAAGGACGATACCGAGGATGGAGTGCGAGAAAGCATCCTGGGGGGAGAGCTTGACGGCTTTGCGGAGATAGTCTTCGGCCAGAGGATATTTCCCCTGTTGGAAGCGGACGACCGCAATGTTGGACAAGGCGTAGAGCGAGTCGGGGTGAACATTCAGGATGGTTTGGTAGCGGGCGGCGGCCTCGTCAAACTTCTGGGCCGCAAAGAGATCGTTGGCTTCGCGGGCGGCGTCTCTGAATTCTTCAGGAACTTTGGGGCGGCTGGAGATTTCAGCCGCGTCGGGAACGGTGCTGGTGGCAGGCGCGGAAATGTTGCCGCTGGAATCGACTTGGAGGCCGGCACTGGGCTGGCGAAGCAGGGCTTTTTCGTCGTCACTCAGGATGATAAGGGGCGAGGCAAGCAGGGTGATCTGGGTTTTAAGTTTTTCGGAGTCGATCTTAAGGGCCTGCAGCTCTTCCAAGGCGATACGGCTGGCGATTTTGCGGCGTTCAAATTCGGCCTGCTCGCGGCGGATAAGATCCCGCAGCATTTCGTTTTCTTTGCGGATGGGGTCTTCTTTGGGAAGGCCGGCAATTTTGATGTTGGCTTCATCCAGTTGTTTTTGAGCTTCCTGGAGTTTGGCTTTGAATTCTTCGCTGGTCTGGCGCAGGGCCTCGTTTTCCTGGCGGGAAAGGTTGAGCTGGTCCTGGATTTTTTTGACCTGCTCGTCGAGGGCGACGATGGATTGGCCACCGGGACCGCTTTGGACGCTGGCAATGGTGGATTCGGCTTGGCTGAGTTTTTCTTTCAGGCTGTTGTTTTCAACCATCAGGTTGGATAGTTTCTCATCGCTGGTGCCTTCCCGGGCCACGGTCAGGGCTTTTTCGAGTTCGCCGACTCTGGCGCGGAGAACGGCGGCTTCCGTGCTGGCTTTGGTCAGTTTTTCCTCCGTGTCGGCCAAGGTGAGTTCCAAGGTGCGGATGCGCTGTTTCAGTGCAGCGGGATCCTCTGTTGTGGGGCTGGAGTCGCCGCCGGAGACTTCGATGACAGGGGCCATGCCGGTGGGTGCGGCGGCCTCCATGATTTCGGAAGGGGAGGAGGGGCGGGTTCCGGCGGCTGTGGCGGTGATGGAATCCGTGACCTCGCCCTGGGTAATTTCCGGAGGAATGATGGGGGCTGGTTTGTTTAGATCCGCGTCGACGGCATCTTTAAGGGACTCTAGCTTGTCTTTGGAGTAGCGGAGCCGATATTTGACGATGGTGGGTTCCCACTCGGGATAGTTTAAATTGAGCTTTTCCAGGCGTTCCTCAGAGACTTTGAACAGAGAGCGGGCGGAGGCTTTCTGATTGGCTGACTCCAATTTTTCCCCTTCCTGGATGAGCAGATAAATTTGCAAAAACTGTTCCTGAGGTAAGACAGCAGACATAACGTTTGCGACAAAGGCCGTGCTAAGGAATAGACTGAGTGCCAGTATGATACGGGTCATAGTCCGGCATTTAACATATTTTTCCGTAAAAACGCAACCCCTTTCCTTATGGCGGGCTCGTATTTGTGAATAAATACTGATAATTAGGAGCTTTGCAGGGCTGGTCACGGCGTCAAAACCATTTTAGGGTGTTGTGAAATGTAACACGGAAGTATCCCTGATTATTTGACGCGGCTTCTGTGCTGTGTTAACTAGGTTCGTCCTTTTGAATGAAAGGTCACCTTATGGATGCCTTATTAAACCGGCCTGTCTTGGTTTTGAATCGGCTCTGGCAAGCAGTGAGCGTTTGCACGGTGAGGCGTGCGTTTTCCCTTCTCTATATGGGGCAGGCCCAGGTGGTGGATGCCTCAAGCGGCACATTCCAGACTCTGGATTTCGGGGCCTGGCACGATTTTTCCCAGTTCCAAGAGGAGGGGGATTTCCTGCATTCGGTCAATTTCCGCATTCAGGTGCCCCAGATCATTGTGTTGTTGATGTTTGACCGTCTGCCAAAAAAGGAGGTCAAACTGACCCGGAACAATATTTTCGAAAGGGACAGCCACACCTGCCAGTATTGTGGCGTCCGTTTTGACCGGAAGGATCTCAACATCGACCATGTCCTTCCCCGCGACAAAGGGGGGAAGACGACCTGGGACAATGTGGTGTGTTCCTGTATTCCCTGCAACACGCGGAAGGGAAATTATCTCACGCATGAGATCGGGATGAAACCCCTGACCAAGCCGAAGCGTCCCAAGCTGAGGACTTTTCTGAACATCCAGATTTCAAGTGTCCCGCATGATTCATGGAAGCACTTCCTGGATGTGGCGTATTGGAATGTTGAGTTGAGCGATTAGCCTGCCCTTTTATTCGCCAACTGGCCTTGGACTATCCAGGTAAGCTTTGATGGCTGCCTGGATTTTAGGAACTTCTATTTGCGTGGTATTCCAAACGATAAGCAAATCCACACTGAAATAACCGTGAATCAACCTGTCCCGTATTCGTGCAGCGGGTTCCCAGGGAATTCCCAATAAAGTATCTTTGATTTGTTGGGACAGTAATTTTGATGCGTCGCCAATTATTTCCAACCGCCGCATGGTGGCATCTTGTTTATCGGTATCATGAAGGAAGGAGCTTTGGGAGATCCTGCTAGGGGGTTTTCAATTTTGGTGCATTCTTCCAGAATCGGCCCAAGCAATTCCTTATCATTGGGCGGTGTCATATCGGGGCATTAGTTTATTGTAAATGAGAACCATTTTATTTTCGATCCGAGATCGTATGGATCCGTTAAGACCGCTTCGGCTCAAAAGATCCACATGGCCCCTCCATTTCAGCGGGAGAAAAAAGGGTCAAGGAATCTGAGGGTGCTTCAAACAAAATATCAAAATCACTTGTATGGGAACCATGGTTGCGTGCTTTTGAGCCAAAGAAATAAGCTTTGGAAATGGGAGTCGAATCGAAGACTTCCGGAGTTCCCGAGGCAATCACTTTTATTTCAGGACTGAGTTCCACCGGACAAAACAATATGCCATGAATTGCAATGCGGTTTAATGTCCAATGGTTTCCTGAAAAAAAGGTGCATCAAGGATTGATCTTTGCTATCTTGGAAAGTTTACAACCATGAGTGTCGCGAACCGTAAGATCATCTATTTGGATAACAATGCCACCACGCAGGTCAGCCCTTCCGTGTTCGAGGCGATGGTTCCCTATTTGACGGAGCATTATGGCAATCCTTCCAGTGCCTACCGCATGGGGAAGGCCACGGCGGACGCGGTTGAGAAAGCCCGGGAACAGATTGCCTCCTTGCTGGGTTGCAAGGCCCGTGAAATAGTTTTTACCAGTTGCGGAACCGAATCCGACAATGCCGCCATTGCCTCAGCCCTGAAAACGACAGGTCACCGGCATGTTATTGTCAGTTCGGTGGAGCATTCGGCGGTCAAAAACCAATGCGAAGATCTGGAACTGCAGGGTTACGCGGTGACCTGGCTTCCGGTCAGGGAGGATGGGACCTTGACGGTGCAGGATGTTGAGAAAGCCCTGCGTCCCGACACGGCCATTGTTTCCCTCATGTGGGCCAATAATGAAACAGGCGTTACTTTTCCGGTTGAAGCAATCGGAACCTTGTGCCGTGAACGCGGCGTTTTGTTTCATACCGACGCCGTGCAGGCTGTTGGAAAAATACCGATCAATCTCAGTGAGCTGAACATTGATTTCCTCTCGGTCTCCGGACACAAACTCCATGCCCCAAAGGGTGTGGGTGTGCTTTACACCAGACGCAGCGTTCCTTTTGTGCCTTTCATGATTGGCGGATCCCAGGAAAGGAAGCGCCGTGGAGGCACCGAAAACGTGGCCTCAATGGTGGCCTTGGGCCAGGCTGCGGAAGAAGCGGGAGGCCATATTGAAACTGAAGCGGTCGAGGTCTCCCGTCTGCGGGATAAACTGGAGAACGGCATTTTGAATTCCATTTCCGGCACGGTGGTCAACGGGCATCGGGGAAAACGTCTACCCAACACCAGCAGCATTGCCTTTGAAGGGGTCGAGGCCGAAGCTCTTTTGATTCTGCTGGATCACCATGGCGTCTGTGCTTCGGCGGGGTCGGCCTGTACAACGGGTTCACCCACACCTTCCCATGTGTTAAGGGCTATGGGGTTGCCTGTTGAAAGAACACTGGGTTCGCTGCGACTGTCCCTCAGCCGTTTCAACACTGAAGCCGAGGTGGATGAAGTTCTGGGCCTGTTGCCCGGGATTGTGGAGCGTCTGCGGCGAGAGAGCCCGGGAGCCCAGGAATTGAAGAAAGAGCTGGAAGCGGTCAGTTGAGTTTACCGTTTAAGGTTTCCGGTTTACTGTTGGAAACCGCTTCTGTCCGTATACCTGACTTTTTTTGAAACCGAAAACCGAAAACTGGAAACCGAAAACTTTTTTCAATGCCCTCCCTGCAAGAAATTATTTCCAACGAAAGTTTACGGAACGCGATGTTTCCGGTCACCGCGAAGCGCACATTTCTTGCCCATGCGGCTGTGGCCACCCTGCCTCGCGTAGCCACGGACGCGCTACGCTGGTTTGCCGATCATTCCGAAGTTGATCATCAGGAGGCGGGTGAAATCTGGCCCAGGACGCTGGGAACGCGTGCCGTGGCGGCGCAACTTCTTGGGGCCAAAGAGCAGGAGATCGCGCTTTTGGGGCCGACGGCTCTGGGTTTGAATCTGGTTGCGGACGGCCTGGCCTGGAAAACGGGGGATGAGGTGGTCTATTATGCCGATGATTACCCGGCCAATGTCTACCCCTGGATCAAGCTACGGGAAAAAGGAGTCAAAACCGTTCCTGTGCAGACAGAAGAGCCAGGAGTGATTGGCATTGAACATCTGGAAAAAGTAGTGGGCCCACGAACCAGGTTGGTTTCCCTGGCCAGCGCGAGTTTTTTGAGTGGTTACCGCCTTGATCTGGACGGAATTGGAAGGTTTCTGCATGAACGGGACATTCTGTTTTGTGTGGACGGAATCCAAACCTTGGGAGCTTTTCCCTTGTCTGTAGAACATATCGATTTTCTAAGTGCGGACTCCCATAAATGGCTCTTGGGCCCTTTAGGAGCTGGAATCTTTTACGTTAAAGAATCAAATTTTGAGCTTTTGAGGCCCAGTTTACTTGGGTCTTGGAACGTGGACTCGCCCAATTATATTGCCCAGGATCGGATTGAATTTTATCCCGGGGCGAGACGTTATGAGCCGGGATCGTTGAATGTTCCGGGAATCCTGTCCATGAGGGCGTCGATGGAATTGATTGCGGATCTGGGAGTGCCTGCAATAGCGGAGCGGATACTGAAGCTGAGGGCCTATCTTGTCCCGGAAATGGAAGCTCTGGGATATTCGACCTATTTACCGGAATCGGGAAATGATGCGGAAAAGTCCGGGATTATCAGTTTCCGGCTGGGGACGGAGGATCGTGTGGAGGGATTGGTGAGGAGACTGGCGGAGGCCAGGTTCTCCGTTTCGGTTCGTCACAATCGTACCGGAGAAAAATTGCTCAGAGTGGCACCCCATTTTTATAATACGGAGTTGGAACTGGACCGGCTTCTGGACCAGATTCGCGGATCCTGAGCTGGTTTCCTTACGGGGTGATTAGTGTGAACTGTTTATAAGTCCATAATTCTGTACACTTTAGGCTTGTTTTAAACAGAGAAAAAGAGAATCTCAACCCAACAGTTGGATAGGCCTTCAGAATCCGGTGGGAAAATGAAGTGTTTTTTCAGGAAGAATTTGTATGAACGTTGATAAAAAAGTACTGCGGCTCAGTGTGGCAGCGGGCGTGATGCTGGCTGTTTTCTGTGCGTCCCGGCTTCAGGCCCAGGAAGTCAAAGCGGCGCAAGCCAGCGACGCGTCGGCTGTGGATGCGGTTTCCGGTGGGGATGAGAGCGGGGGGCGCCTTCCGATCCGTGCGCGGCTGGCGGTTTCCGGTATCTATGACGACAATATTTTCATTTCGCCCACCAACGAGCAGTCCGATTACATTTGGAATATCACGCCCGGCGTTTCCTATGAAACTTCCGATCCCACGCTGAATCTCGAGCATTTTTTCACGGCCTCCTATGATCCGACCATTGTGTTGTTCACAGACAACAGCGACCAGGATGCCTTGGAGCATAACGCCTATGCCATGTATCGCTACGCTTCAGAGAAACTGACACTTTCTTTGGATCAGCGCTTTCAACGTCTGAGTGGCTCGACCACCGACGCTGGAAACCGGATCGACCGCGATATTTACAACTCGGGATTTCTGGCCAATTACCAGGTCACCGGTAAAAGTCAGCTTGAGCTGGAAGTCGGATATGACGTGGCGGACTACGACGACAACGCCAAGTTTGATACCAACGACATTCATTTTGGATTGTTCTGGCTTTATCAGGTTGCCCCGAAGCTTGTTCTGGGCTTTGGACCTGAGTTCGGCTGGTTGGATGTTCAAAACAACCCCAACCAGACCTACCAGCGGTTGACGGGACGTCTGCGTTATGATGTGACTGAGAAGATTTCGCTGACCGCGCGGGCCGGCGTTGAATTCAGGCAGTATCAGGACACTGGTAACGGTGAGGATGATACACTGACCCCGGTCATGTCGCTGCAGGCGCTGTACAATCCTTTTGATGGAACGGAGCTTTCCCTCAACGTTTACCGCCGGGTGCAGGCTTCTTCGGTATTGGCCGGGCAGAACTACATCAGCACGGGTTTTTCGGTCACTGCACGGCAGAGAATATTCCAAAAGTATTTCCTGGGACTGGCCGGTGGTTTTGAGAATTCCGAGTATGAGTCGACCAACAATTTGGTTATCTCCAACCGTGACGATGATTACTTCTTCATCCGTCCCTCTTTTGATTGGGATGTGACCGATTGGTGGACCTTGACGGCGTTTTATGAGTTCCGCGAAAATAATTCCACTATTTTCAACAATCAATTCACCAACAATCGTGCCGGTGTGCAGACCACTTTCCGCTATTAATCCTGACCGCTAAAACCTATGAACAAACAACTGTCTCTTATTCTCAGTGCGGCCTTCCTGGCTGTGGGTCTGCCCCATGCGGCCAAGGCCATCATCATTGATGCCCAGGTTTCCTCGGTGACCGGTAAAGCCTATGTGCTGCAACCGGGATCTACGGCCAGGTTGGAACTTCGGCCCGGTATGACCCTGGCCCCCGGCAGCACCGTCAGCACGGAAACCGGATCGGTCGGTTTGCAGCTTATGCCCGGCGCGGTGACGATCTTGCAACCTTCCACGGAGTTGGCCATCAACAGGCTGGATTACGAAAAGAAGTCCGACAATACCGTGCGACGCAGTGTTCTTCTGGATCTGAAAAAAGGTTCGGTCCTCAGCAATCTTCAGAAAACGGGAGCATCCGACTTCAAAATCAAGACCCCTTACGGCGTGGCTGCTGCGCGTGGCACGACCTGGGTAGTGGACACGACCAAAACGAAGGTCTATGATGGGGTGGTTGAGGTGACATTCACAAACGGCCGCGTGGTCCGCATCCAGGCGGGAACTTTCGTCGAGGCGACCAATGGTGGGCCAGGCGTAACAGGTCCCATTACCCAGGAAGATTTTGATCAGATTGTCGACGCGCTTAAAAAAGCAGGTTTTAATGTCACCGTGGAATCTTTGCCCAATGGCGGCGGCTCTAAAGTCTCCATTGTTCCTCCCGGTAGTGATAAGAAATTCAATGGAACCTTCAATCCTTCGAATTTGACTGGGGGCAACACTTCGCCCACTGAGCCTTCAAATCAGACCCCGAGCCCGACTCCGACTCAGCCCCCCTTTCTTTGATTGATCGAAGGCTTGCGAAGTCCTTGGAAAAAGCCGTTCCTTTGCAGGAACGGCTTTTCAATTTCTGCGATCCCCACTAAGGTATGAGCATGATTCAGGCATTCAGGTTTGTGGCAGTTTTGCTTGTCCTCAGCCCGGCTCTTCCTCTTTGTGCGCAGGCCCCCATTCCCGGCTCCACAAACCCGGCCGTTTCTTCCACCACGTCGACGCCTCTGCCTGCCGGCGTTCAGGTTTATGAAGGTTACCGGCTGCAAAACAACGACAACATCATCATCACGGTTTTCCAGGAAGATGACCTGCTGACCCAGAGCAGGATTTCCAAAAATGGCACGATCAATTTCCCTCTTTTGGGCACGGTGGCTCTGGAAGGATTGACGCTCCCTCAGGCGGCGGAAAAAATCCGGGCGGCCTTGGACAAGGATTACATCGTTGGACCCAAAGTGACCCTGACCATCATGGAATACGCCAAGCGGCGTGTGACGGTGTTGGGGCAGGTGAACAAACCCGGATCAATTGAAATGCCGGACGAAGGCGACATGGATCTGCTTTCGGCCATTGCCATGGCCGAGGGATATACCAAAATAGCCGATCCCGGGAAGATCACCATCAGGCGGCTGGTGGATGGCAAGGATACCATCCTGCGGGTCAACGCCAAACGTCTGGCCTCCGACAAGGAGACCAGGCCCTTTATTCTACAGCCCAACGACACCATCAGTGTTGCGGAAAGTATCTTCTGATATGGCTTCTCCGCAATGGCCCGCTGAAGAGGCCGAACCCCAGTATCTGAGTTTTTTTGAGCTGTATCAGAATCTGTTGCGGGTGATTCTTGAGCACTTGTTTTTGATTTTTGTCCTGCTGGTGCTTTTTGTCGGGTCGGCATTCTATTATATCACAACCACCGAGCCGCTCTTTGAATCCGCCGTGGTGCTGGAAGTGCAGCGGCAGGAGGAGAGTCAAGTTGCAGTGGCATCGGCCCAGTTGGAAGATCTGAGCAGCCTGGACATGGTCAAAACCATCGAGCAAAGTCTGCAGCGTATCGGTTTGTTCATGGGTGTTCTTGAGCGTCCGGATGTCAAAGCGAATCCCCGTGCCTTACAGGGCTTTGCCCGGCCAGATGAGTTGGCCACGGAACGCCAGTTGGCGGAGAGTCTGGCCGATGCCACCACCGTGGAGTTACGGCGCGGAACCAGGCTTATTTATGTGACGGTGGAGCATCAGGTTCCGGAGATGGCACAGTTGCTCGCCAATGCCATTGTCAACGAATTCATCGTGCAGCGGAGCGGGATCAAAAGCGGCACCACAGCGGAGGCTTCAACTTTTTTAACGGATCAATCCGCCCAACTAAAACAGGAATTGCAGCAGGCGGAAAACGCGGTTCAGCTCTATGCTTCGGCCATGGCTGTGCGTGATCGGCTGAATACGCATGTGGCGGCCATGGCAGTCCTGGAGCAGCGTTATCGTGCAAAGCATCCCCGCATGATCCAGGCCCAGAGCCTTTTGGTTGCCCTGCGCGCTGATCTGGATGGGGAACTGGCCAAAATCCGCCTGGGTAATACCGAAGAAAATGCCTATTGGGAAGGGCAACAGGCCGGTTGGAAACTGGTGGAGGGCGATGCGGATACGCTTTCCTATAAACTTCGCTCGCTGGAAGCCCGGTTTAATGTGCTTTCGCGTGAATTGGAAACGGTGAGACAGCTTTATGATTCTTTGATCCGTCAGATGCGGGAAAGCATGGTCAGCCAGAAATCGGATCCGACCGAACTCCAGATTCTTGAATCGGCACTGCTTCCGCAGAAGCCGAGCAAGCCGAAAAAACTGCTGATCATGCTGGCAAGCCTGGTGGTTGGACTTTCTTCCGGTGTGGCGCTGTCGGTGGTTCTGGACGCCTTGAATCAGACGCTGCGCACGGTGGATGCCACGGAAAGTTTTACCCGCCTGTCCGTCTTGGCGGTTATTCCCAAGAGAAGGGGACTTTCCAAGCGGAAACTCAGCCTTCTGCTGGACCCTGACAGTGATCTGGCTGAAGGTATGCGGACTCTACGCACCGCACTGGAGCTGAAGTCCCGCAAGCAGGGCTGGAAACTTTATCTGTTCACATCCTCGGTTCCCGGTGAAGGGAAGAGCTTTATCTCGGCCAATATGGCAGTGGCTTCCGCCCAGCAGAACCTGAAAACATTACTGATTGATGCGGATTTACGGCGACCCGTCATGCAGGAATTCCTGCCCCAGGTCAAAAACAAGCCGGGCCTGCATGATGTGCTGGCTGGCGATGTGGAGGTTGAGGCCGCCATCCAGGCGGCGGAAGGCACGCCCAACCTTTACCTGCTATCGGCAGGAAGTCGCTGCCCGAACCCGGCAGAGTTGTTGAGTGAAACCAAAATTCAGATTCTGTTGGAAAAACTCAAGGGCCAGTTCGACCGGATCATCGTTGACTCCGCACCGGTCAATGCGGTCAGTGATACCCTGCTGATTGCGCCAGCTGCGGATGCGGTTTGTCTGGTGATCAAGGCCTCCACCACGCCGAAACGAGCGGTCAGGCGTTCCCTCCAGTTGCTGGAACAGGCAGATGGAAAAATGGTCGGGGTGGTGATGAACCAAGTGCCCAGACGTGGGGGAATTGGAAGCGATCCCTATCACTATCACTATTCCTCGTCCAGTGGGTATGGGAAAGTTTACGGAAGTTGATTTAAAAAAAGACGGACATGGATGGGAGGCAGGCTCATTCTTTTCGTAGCATCAAAAAAACGATAACTCCCACCAAATCAAATTGATTGAGGGATCCGGATGTAGCTTGGGCATCCTGCCCAAATCGTTTAAACCTTGGGCAAGATGCCCAAGCCACAAGGGCCAGCCACTTGGTCAACTTGATTTGCTCAAGATTTGTCCTTGGCGGAACTTTGCGGGCTTCCTGTTAAAGAGGCCTTTTCGCCCGAACCGTTCTTGCTCCAACAGATGGCGAGAAGAGTCACAGTCCAGGCTTGAATGGATAAAATCTGTAGGGGGAAATCGACAGCGGCGTGCAGTAAAACAGTCATCAGCGCGATGCAACAGCCGTAACAAAGCAGCCGGTCCTCGGCTCCTGCGGATTCAGTCTTCAGGACGGTTTTGGCAAAAACTCTACCCATGGCACCGAGAATCAGCAGGAGAAAAAGAGCCAGGCCGATCCAGCCCCATTCCACCAGCGTCTGCAAGTAATCGCTATGGGCATATTGCCAAACTCCTGGAACGAGGGAGCCGAGGGCTCCGGATTTAAAGGGGAACAAAGTGGCAAAAGTGCCGGGACCATGGCCAAACCAGGGTTGCTCCCGGATGATATTGCCGCAAATTTCAAAAACAACGGAACGTCCCTGGTCAAAGGCAAATTCTGATTCAGCCCAACGATTCCAACGAAGCTGGGTGGGGAGGAGGAGTCCGGCGGACGCGGCCAGAGCAAGAGAGCCCAAAGCCAGGGCAAGAAGCAGACGAAGCCAGGCTCCCAGTTGAAGGAGGCGATGGCGGAAGGGGGAAACCAAAACAAGGCCTGCGGTAAGGATCATCGTCAGAGTTCCGATCCCGGCCGCCGCCCGTGAGGTGTTGACCCAGAGGCCTATGGCGAAAAGGGCGGCGAGCCAACAGGCGGTTTTTTTCCAGAGCTGTGCGGACGGATCCGTCGGGTGGGAGAGAAGAACCACCCAGGCCAAAGGCCAGCAGAGGTTAAGAAAGGCCCCGGCATTTCCATGATAGACATAGGAAGCAAAAAAGGATTCTCCAGTATTCCAGGAAAGCCAATAAATCGAGGGGGCCTGAAACAATTCCTGCAAGAGGCCGAAAACGACCAGAAGACCGCCGGACAAAAAGAGGCATTTTAAACACCTCTTACGCCAGAAGCTGCGGCGGCAGGCATCGGTCAGAATCAAGAGGATTATCAGAAGTCCCTGGATTCGCCATATGGACAGCTCGCTGGAAAACAAGCTGTGACTTCCCATCCATCCCGGAAATTTCTGGCTAAGAGGAACAAATTGGAAAAAAGCCGGGTCATAGATAAAGCGCGCGTTGAAGATGGAAAACCAACCCAGAGAGCAGATGGCCAGGCAGATGAGCGGAAGCAGCGGGGGGAGGGCAGGAAGCCGTAAGCGCAGAATCCAGGCTATCAAGGCGCAGGCACCGCAAAGATGGGACCAGAAGAGGAACAAGCGGAGAGTGACGGGTTGAACCCCGCCAATCAGCCAGGGCAGAATCACGATGATGGCGAGAGCCAGCCAGCGGGCGAGATTCAGGAGAAAATGGGCGGCAGATTCCGCCTTTGCCAAGAGTCCGGACATGTTTAATCTATGCTGACATGAAGGTAGTGAAAGCACAAGAATCCAGGTTGCATCCGAGGGAATTGTCCTTGTGCCTGTTGTTGATGGTGGATTTTCTTATGGTGCTGGGGGCACAATGTGTGGGATTTTTGCTCCGCTTCCGTGTGCCATGGCCCGAGAGCATTCTGCAGACAAAAGAACACAGTCTGGAAGACTATCTTGGGCATTTCATTTTCGGTTCACTGCTTTTTTTCCTCCTCGCTACCTGGCAGGGTGTGTATCGGAACCTACAGTTTCTCCACACCAGATCCGCCATCTTTCTTCTTTTGCGGACGGTCGCGTTATGGGCCGTTTTTTATCTGCTGTTGACCTTGTTCACCCGGTTTGAGCCGGCCATATCGCGTCTTTATGTTTTTGGTTCTGCCCTGGTCATGATGGCACTTCTTCTTTCCGGAAGAAAACTGGGGCAGAGGCTGTTTCGCGGCAGCAATTGGCTGGAAGGGTTGCAACAGCGGGTGGTTTTTTTGGGATGGGGGCCCCAGGCGGAGAAGTTGACCAGCAACATTGCCAAAGACAGCTACCATCCTTACAAGGTTTTGGGTTGCCTGACTTTACCCGGGCAGACTTTCCAGGTTCCATCTTATGTGAAGATACTGGGTCCGATGGAAGACCTTGGGTCAATGAAGAGACAGGTTGGAATTGATCTGGCGGTTTTGGCTGATACCAGCGCCACCCCGGTCGAGATCAGCCGCTGGTGTGAACTTTGCAGCCGGGAAATGATAGCTTTTAAAGTCATTCCGGATTATTTCGAAATTTTGCTATCCGGATTGAAGCTGGAGAGCATCAGCGGAGTTCCTGTTCTGGGGGTGGCCGCGCTGCCGATGGAGTTCCTGCATCACCGGGTGATCAAGCGTCTGGTGGATCTTCCAGGTTCGGTTGTTGGTTTGATGATGGGAATGCCGTTGATGGTCTTTGCTGCCTTTCGAATTTATCGGGAGTCGCCCGGACCTGTTTTTTACGGTCAGATCCGCTCTGGAAGGAAAGGGAAAGAATTTCGCATCTGGAAACTGAGGACGATGCGCTTTGATGCGGAAAAAAGTGGTGCGGGCTGGACAACGCCTGAGGATTCCAGGGTTTTAACCTGTGGGCGTTGGATGCGGCGATGGAACATTGATGAGATCCCGCAATTCTGGAATGTATTGATCGGGGACATGAGCCTGGTGGGGCCAAGGCCGGAACGGCCCGAGCACATTGAAAATCTCAAGCATTCGGTGCGTTACTACAACGTCCGGCATGAAATCAAACCGGGGATGACCGGCTGGGCCCAGGTGAACGGCCTGCGGGGGGACACGAGCATTTCAGACCGGGTGCAATATGATCTGTATTATGCTGAAAACTGGTCGGTCTGGATGGATCTCTATATCATGACGGTGACCCTGTTCCGCCGGAAAAACGCGTATTAAAAATCTAAAAAGCCAAGCGCCCCGACAGGAGGAGCGGGGCAGGCTGATTACTCGGAAAAACACTGATAATAAATTTTGGAAACCTGGTTGTGCGTGGGTTGTATCCTTGACCCTGTTTTTCTCCATTCCTTCTTAAAATCCACTCTGCGCGCTCTGCAATTCTTCGGTGGAGTTGTATTATTCCCCGGTCATTTCAGTGGATTTTTCCAACGCAGACCGGAGAACCTGGAGAAATCGCCATCCACACTGTGCAGCTCTGCTTGGTATTCGATGGATAGTGCCGCCAGCAGTGCATCCGTGGTCAGATTTCCTGCGGTCCCCAGTTGTTCGAGATGATCCAGGAAAAGGGCCGTGAATTTGCTGCCTGGCTCCAGAATACGCACGGGTGGTTGAGAAAGCCATGATCGCACATGGCCTGTCGCGGCCTGAACCGGCATCGGCTTCTCAAGCACACGGGGATGTGTCATCAAACGGATAAAGCCAGCCATGACTGTCCAGGAAAGACCCACTGCCACATTTCCATTCAAACAGTTTTCCCACCAAATCCGTGCCCTGTTATGTTGTTGGGCCTGATCATTGTGGGCGTAAACCAGTAGATTGACATCAGGGACGATCACAAGCCTGACCTTGTTTTGCGGAATGTTTCCACTTCCAGTTCGTCAAGGAGTTGATTCAATTTGCCGGGGTCCACCCCCGGCATAAAGCCTGAGGAATGTGGTTTCACCCGGTAAACGGAGCGCTCCGCAGGCTCCTCAAAGCCCAGCCCACGACGCAAAGCCGTGTTGAGCACCTCTTTGAAAGACTGTCCATGTAATGAAGCCTGCTCCTTCAGCCGTTCCGCAACTTCATCGTCCAAAGTAAGGGTTGTTCTCACAATAGGCATCATACATCATGATTGCCTGATGCAAAACATCAAAATAAAGGGGTCCCACCCCTTTAAATTCCAAGTTTCTGAACCGCGCTTAAAAAACATTCACGGAACCGTGCTTTGGAGAAACGCAATGCGGAGGCGCGGCAGGCCTCAGCATCTTTCGGCAGCTTTCCTGCCATGAATTCCGATATTGCAGAAACCAAAGCCTCCGCGCTTTGTTCCTGAAAAAATAATCCGCTCTGACCTTCCACCACACTTTCCAAAGCTCCGCCTTTACCCAAAGCAATGATGGGACAGCCGCAGGCCTGGGCCTCCACCGGCACCATGCCGAAATCTTCCAGCGTAGGAAAAAGCAGGGCTCTGGCCCTTTGGTAGTGATCCCGGACGACTTCATCGGATTGCCGTCCAAGAAAACGCATCTCCGGACCCGCCACGGATTCAAGATACGTTCTTTCCGGCCCATCTCCAATAATCACCAAAGGCACTTTAAGTAATCGGCAGGCGGCCACTGCCAAATCCACCCGTTTGTAAGCCACTAGCGATGATACGACCAAAAAGAAATCGCTTCTCCGAACTTGAGAAAATGGATGAAAAAAGTCCGTATCGGTGGGCGGATGGATCACCTTGGAGTCCCGTCCGTAAAAGCGCCGGATGCGCTCCCGCGTGAATTCAGAATTCGCTACAAACTGGTCAACCTTCTGTGCGGCGGCGTAGTCAAAGCGTTTCAACGATTCCTGAAACAGCGAAAATCCGATTCGTGTCAAAGTCCCGCGATGAGAAGCCGACTGCAGATAGGTTTCCGGCATTTCCCAAAGGTAGCGCGGTGGGCTGTGGCAGTAGCAGAGATGTTTGCAGCCTTTGGGAACAGTCATCCCCTTGATGAGAGAGGCGTCACTGGAAATCAGCAGTCGGGCATCTTCCGGCAGGTGGAGAGACCGGATGGCCGCAGGATGCAGCGGCAAGGCCTGGCGGTAAAAATGTTCCGCCCCGGGCATTTTTCCAAGCCAGGACTGGTGAATTTCCTGCGAAGCCAGTTGTTGTGAAAGAGCTGATGGGCGTGAAACCAGTGTGAAGAGCGGCGAGCCGGGAAAGAGATCGACCAGTTCCTCCAGCACGCGCTCGCCGCCACGCATGCCGGTCAACCAATGGTGGGCGAGGGTGGTTTTCATCCTTGTTCCAAAATACGGATAAATTGTCCGGCATAAACATCAGCCGTATTGTTCCAATTGAAAGTCCGGGCACGATTTATTCCACGCCTTATAGTTTCGCTTCTTGAGCTTTCTTGGAGAAGACAAAGTTGTTCAATTTTGGAAAGGATATCCTCAACAGAATGTGGATCAAAATACAGAGGCAGGTCGCCGGCTATTTCCTTTAGTGGAGGCAGATCGGAACAGATCACGGGACAACCTGCTGCCAGGGCTTCCAGAACGGGAAGTCCAAAACCTTCATAAAAGGAAGGAAACACCAAAGCGTGGGCGTGATGGACAAGGGCCTGAAGATGTGATTTTTGCAATTCCCCGGTGAGATGCACGGAAGCTTTGAGTTTGTGCGCAAGAGCTAGGGCTTCCGGATCTTCGGACATAAAATTACTGTGTGGGCCGGCCACCACCAGATCCATTTTTTCGGGTCGGGGAAGTCGGGAAAAAGCAAGAAGCAGATTTTTTAGATTTTTGTGGGGTCTGACCGTTCCAACAAAAAGTAGGTAGGGCTTTGTTCGTGCAGGAGGCAACGCGGGCTTATTGAACCAGTCGGCATCAACGCCGTTGGCCACATGGGATGTTTTGTTCAAGGCCCCGGGATATTGTTCAAGAAACTCAACCTGTGTGAAGCGCGAGACACAGAGAACTTCTTGGGACTGGCGTGCCAGACGCCCGAACATGAGTCTGGGGTAAAGGTGACGCAGGGGATGCCGTAGAAGGGAAGGGGGGCGTTTCAAATGGTTGAGATCATGGACTGTGGAAACAAGAGGGCAGGAAAGTTTCCAGGGTATGTTGTAGTGGGGTGACCAGAACAAAGATGTATTGCGGGGGATCCTGAACGGAAGGGTGATTTGCTCCCGGATACTGTAGATAGGTTCAGGAGAGGTAATGACACCGAAAAATGGAGGTAGCCATTCCGGATGATCAGAATCAGGGAGCAGGACTGCCCATTGTGCGGTGGGGATGCGTCCAGGCAGCAAGGGAAGGAGGTTCCGGATAAAGGTTCCAATACCCGTGTGCCCGTGCATGCGGGCGTCGACAACAATCAAACATTTTCCTGGCATGGCGAGTATTCGAATAACTACAAAGGAGGAAGACGGCGTGTGGCGCCGTATGGAGAAAGCAGCAGGGAGGATAAGAGCCAGAAAATGGCCATGGTGGGAATCAACAGGAAAGCCCCGTCTGAGCCGCTGAGAACCATATAAACCAGCAACCCAAGAATGATCGCTTTTTTGGTTTCTGGAATCCTGGCATTGAGACGTCCGAGATAATAGAGAACGATACAGGAGAGAAGCCCCAGGATCCAAAAGAACAGACCCAGAGCGCCGTACAGATTCAGAACGGAAAGATAAACAATTTCCTGAATGACATCAAAAGACTCGAATCTAATAAGGCGAATTTTCCCAATAACATCAAATTGGGGAATTCGGCCGCCAAGGTTTGGGTCGAGAACGAAACCAAGGTCGTAACCCATAAAAATAAAAACTCCGACTCCTAAGCCGGCGGGAAGCAAAAGGAAGGCGAGCCGCTTGATGGCCATCTGCCAGTTTGTTTTCTGAACCCAAAGAAGCTGGAACAACTCGCAAAGAATAATTCCGATCCAGACGGTGCGGGACAGAGTCAGAATCAGGGCCATCAGAATAATCCACTGTGGAATCAGGCGTTTTTCCAGGGTCCGGTAAAGCGGATAGAGCATGAGGGTGCAGACCCCGTAAATATTACCGTTGTTGTAGGTTGCGATCAGTTTGGAGATGTCTCCACGCATGTTATGCTTTTCTGAAACGTCCCCATATCATCGACATTGACTGTCAAGTAGGGAATCTGGAAGAAATCACCTGTGACTTGCCGATAAATAAAGAGCACCAATCCATAAAACGCGATGCAGGGCAGGACGACGCGTAGTGCAAGAAATAATGTGTCAACAGGGTAGGCGTCAAAGAGTACTCCCCAGACTACGATGAGAAGAATAGGTAGGACAAACCAGTTCACCACGAGGGCCACAGCATTGCCGAAATCGTCGTAACCTTCTGTTTTTAAGGAGAACAGGATGAGGGTCTGGATGGGGATAAGAGCTAGGAGTGAAACGAAGCGGATTGAGTTAAGGACAACTTTTCCAGAAAGAAAGGTGAATAGGACAGGCAGCAGGGCGCCAAAGCCAACATAAAAATAGGACCAGGTTACCGGTATGTCGTATACTTTGATACCGCCTTTGGGGAAGGCGATGAGGCAAGCAACAAGGCCTCCCAGACAGCAGGAAAGCCAAAGAGGGGAATGGCTTAAGGGCGAGCGGTGTTTGGACGGAGAGTTCATTTAAGAATACGGGGGAAGAGATATTTTTTAGAGAGTCCAGGGAAAAAGAAAAGGAGAAGAAAGCAGGACAGTAGCAGGATTCTTTCATGCAAACGGTATCCGGGAAAGGTTAGGCAGGTTTTTATGCCGACGATGCATAAACGGCTGATTTTGTCCTTTTCAACCACTGGAGCGTGAAGAATCAGGTATCCGACATGAAGGCGCAGAAGATGCGGGGACTTCGGATAAGGAGGAATCTTCAGGGTGTGATTTTTACGGGCTATGGCATCATGTAAGGCGTTATATCGTCGTTCTTCACGTCGGACGAAAGAAGCGAGGCGCCCGGCATGATCGGGATTATTGAGGCCGCTGGTGCCGTTGACGGAATTTCCGCGGTGGTGGACGCGGTGTGCCGCCAGAGCTGTGTCCAGGCCTACAACAGGACCGAAAAGGGGAGCCAGTGTGATAGGAACGGAATCGGCGTCGACAATCCACAGCTCCTCTGAAAGGGGGAGTATTTCATGTAGAAAACGGGCGGAGTAAATGTTGCCGGAACCTGGAGGACTTGAGTAGTGCCCGAATTTTTGAAGGAGAGGCAGGAGATTTCCGTTGTGGAGAACTCTCGGGATTCTTTTTCCCGTCGGAGTTCCTGCTTCATTCACAATATCCAAAGGGAAATGCACTTTGGAGCAGTCGGGTGTCCACACGTTGATTACGCTCTTCAGGCATGTGGGATAAAGAAAGTCGTCTGCATCCAGAAAAAGGACGAGATCCCCGGAGGACACGAGGAAGCCTGCATTGTAGGCGGAAGCCTGCCCGGCGTTTTCCTTGAAAACAGGCCGGATGCGGTTTCCGAAGCTTTCGATGATGTGGCGTGAGTTATCCGTCGAACCATCATCCACAACGATGATTTCCCGGTTTGTCCATGTTTGATTCAACGCGGAGGCAATGGCCTCGCCGAGAAACAGTGCGTAATTATAGTTATTGATGATGATGCTGCAAAAAAGGCTCATGAAGGGGTCTTGGTTGCGTTTTTTCTGAGAAGCAAGGAGGTTCCGATCCGCAGAAGAGACCAGAGGGAATACAAGGCTCCCAGGATATTACGCTGGTACAACCCGCGGCGCAGGAACTTCAGGGGCATGGCGGCAAGGCGTGGAAGATCTTCCCGGTTGATGTGAAGCCACATGGCATCAATAGAAGAGGAATAGTCGGTTTTTACACCTGGGTTCGTTTGCTGGAGGAACGCATCGTACCACGGACTCAAAAACGTGAAATCCATCCTCATTTTCCGTGTATTACCGCAGGTGGAGCTGAACCAGATGTTCCGGCCATGATCCCGATACAGTCCCAACGCAACCGGATAGCAGTAAGCTTCAGCGCAAAGAAGGCCGCCCCGCACGATCAGGCCGTCAGCACCACATCTGATTCCGGGAATGGAAGGAAGAGGAAACATTTTCCCGGCAAAACTCCTATTAAAAAAAAGACCGCTGGTCGGGGCTCCAAGAAACGGGGGAACCGAGTATTTTCTCACGAACTCAGCCGCCTGTTCAGGCGTGGAAATCAGCTGCGGGCCGCCTCCCTGGGTCAGAGACTTTAAGTGGATATTTTTGAATTGGTCGGGTAGTGTCTTGCCTGTTTCGGATTTGTCTTTGTTGACGATCCGCAAAAAGTGGGAGCAAAGAATAGGTAGCTCCATCGGAAGGCCGGACCGGAAGAGTTCCTGGATTGACGCAAGTTTATCCGGCAGGAAAACATCATCTGCATCAAGGAGACAGAGTATGTCTCCGTGAGAGTTCTGCCAGCCGGCATTCAACGCGGTGACCTGACCCATGTGGGCTTGAAACACGGGCATGATTTTGTCCCCGAAACGGGCCATTACATCCCTGGAGTCATCGGTAGATCCGTCATCCACAACGATGACTTCCGCAGCGGGGCAAGTCTGCTCCAATACACTTTCAATGGCCTCGCCAAGATAGGCCCCGTAGTTGTGGTTATTGATGATAACGCTGAAGATCATGTCGAAAATCCACTTGTGGGAGCAGCATGACGAACTTTCCACTCACTTAAATCCCGGCCCAGCCAGGATTCAAGCTTGGCGATTTCAGGTTGGTAATAATCTGAGAGGATAGAGGCTTCCCGGAGAGGAAGGCTGAATTTATCGGTCAAGTGCACAAGCATCCTCGATTTTAGATTTTCCCGGAAAATTTCGGGAAGCAAATGTTTGGCAATGGTTTTAAGTAGGAAGGGTTTGGCGAGAAGGGAGTATAAAAAAGGATGCCTTACTTTGCCGGAGTAGTTGTAGGGCGTAAAGGATGCTGGGATAACCGGCTCCAGGCCTAGAAAATGGTAGAGATCCCGCATAAAGACCGCCGGATCCCTGACAAAATCATCAAAAAGACAAACCTTCATCCGGGCTTTTCCAAAAACACGTTCATATTCATACAGGCTGGCGGTATAATGTCCCAGCTCGCGATAACGCATCAATCTTGTGTGATGATCCTGCCTTGTGGGTTCGGCTGCCAATGCTTCTTTAAACTCAAGAGTTTCCTTTCCGTCGCGAATCAGGTGGGAATAGGCCGAGAAGGCACGGTCCACCGGGTGTCGCAGCATGACAAGAATTCTGGCTTCCGGATTGAAGGTATGAATACGTTCTGCACTGGCGTGGACATTCAAATAAAGGGTTGAGCAATCAAAAGCCAGGCTGCCTTGGGGGCAATCTGCATATAATTTCTGGTATTCATCCAAGTCTCGGATTGTACCGGTTTCACCGTTGCATTCAGGAGTGGCGAAAAACATGGGTTCTTTTAGTTTGGGAAGGAAAAGTTGAGGGTGCAGCTTGAAGTAGTGGTAAAGGGATGTGGTTCCTGATTTGGCCGCCCCAATCAAAAATACTGACGGTTGACGTTTGATGTTCATGAGGTCACTTGATTTTAACTGAGCAGAAAATCATCCAGAAGCCGATGGCCTGGCTTCTGTAGCATTGACGTGTCAGACAGTTGTTGGAAAATAACCAACGGAGAGTTTTCCACAAAGCCAAGGCCAGTAACCAGGCCCGACTGAAAGTGTTTGTTTTGATGGAAGCATTTACAGGGTGGTAATCCAAGTATTCCATCAGGAGACGACAACGTTTCTCGATGTAAAGCAAATCGCTTGTGCCCAGGGTGGTTTTCCACTGATCCAGAGAGCTGGTGTAGATTTTTTGGCCGACACCCTGCTTGATAGGTTGTTGCATGAAAGGGCTGTCCTCCTTGGGAAGTTCGTAATACTTCAGCATGCCCGGATCAAAGGGAAGTTTCAGAAAATCACATAGGTTACGAAGGGTTTTTTCTGGATTTAAAATCAGTGTTTCATAGTGCAGGTCAAGGACACGGTGAGGGTAGCGGCGGCGGTAGGCCAGTCCTGCAGCATTGAGAGTCGCCCATTGCATCATGGCCTTTTGGATGGTGGCCGGGCCGAAGTTGGCTTTGATCATGGAAGGTACGACAGCCCGCGGATCACGGACGAGGAAAAGAGCTCTGGAATCCGGGAAAAGCCTGAAAATGGTTTCCAGGTAAAGCACGTGGTGGGGTGTTTTCTCGCCGAGCACGGGACGTCCCGCCCTTTTTTGCTGAAGCCCCAGCATTTCAATCCATGGCAAGGGCCAATTGTTCTCATTGGCGCCCTCTGTGTAGGTAGTTATTTGGTCCGGCGGGATTCCTTGCTGAAGAAAGTGGTGGGACTTGAGATAATGCGGCCAGATCTTGTTCCAGGATACGGAAGAAAAGATGGAGGATGTCTCCTGCAGGTAAAGGTCGCACATGTGTAAAAACTGGGATTCATGTACAAAACATACATCGGGGTGGGCTTCGAACATCTTCTGCAGGAGCGTTGTTCCGGAGCGGGGGCTGCCGACAATGAAAAACGGAGGACGTGGAGAGCTCATGGCCTCTTGATTAGTCCGATTTTCTTTACCAATGTTTTGGTGTTTCTCCCGGTGCTCAAAATCCATGTATTCAAATGTTTCACAAGGAAGGAAGGCGTTGCGGTGATGGCCAAAATGTGGATTGATCGCTGGATTCTTCTGAGGAAAGTAATATTTGAGTCGACCCAGGTCGTGTGCAACGCGGACCGGCCAAGACGGATCCGGTTTGCAAAGCCGCGGGAAATAAGCGGGTGCGAATCGGCATAAACAATGAGTTCGCAGAGTGAAAAATGGCTGTCGATCCGGTTTCTCCGGGGAACCGGACTCCACCCACGTCTCACAGCTTCCTGCGCAACCTTCTCAAAGGCGACGCTGGACCGGGCGAGAAAGTTTTTGATGCCTACGATACTGTGCTTGACAAGCGATTGCTCGCTTGTTTCGTGGGATCGGAAAGCAGCAATCGGGTCCGGAATGGATGCCACGGGTGTGGAAACAGCCATCGATATCCTCAAATAGTCGTCGGCGTTGGCCCGAAAGAAATCAGGCACCGGCATGTGTTTTTTCAACGCGTCCCTGCGGAAAACGAGACCTGATGTGGGCGAAAGGCGGCGTGTTCCGTGTTTGGCGAGAGCGGGAAAGAGGTCTCCCTCGGGAAGAGTCGAGGGCAGGCACAAGCCGATGTTCTTTTTGTCCCGCGACACGCGTTGGAGCTGGCCGTAAATCCATCCGATTTCATTGGAGTATTTTGCCTGCACTTTTCTCAATGACCCGGGGAAAAGATAATCGTCAGCATCGATGAACCAGACCCATTCCCCTTGGGCCCGGTCAAATCCAGCATTCATGGCGGAGCCCTGCCCTCCATTCTCTTTGAAAATCTTCAGAATGTTTTGTGGAAAAAAATCAATCAGCGTCCGCGAATTATCCGTGGACCCGTCATCCACAACAATGATCTCGTAAAAAGGTTGTTCCTGATCCAATGCGCTGTTGACGGCATCTTCCAGGAAATGTCCGTAATTGTAATTTAGGATGATCAGGCTGGTGCGGAAAGCGTTCATCGATTTTGCGTGGGAGGCATGTATGGCAGAATTTTCAGCGATTTGAAATAATCGAAAAGCCTGATGGGATAGGGTGCGAAAAGGGACGGCAAAAGCCAGACTCCAAGGCCCAGCAAAAGATAGGTAAGTTTTTTTGGCCTGTTGAGCGACCGGTCTTTGCCGTAGGCTGAGAACAGATCCCGGAGTGCTTTGGTACTGTTTCGTTTTCGTTCCTTGCAGATTCCCAGATAGACCAATGCGTGGGCCATATCAAGCCTGCATCTGTTTGCAGCACAGACCAGTCCACAGTTCAGGGCCTCCATCCGAACGGCATGGTAAACAAGGCTATTCCGTAGCCACACGCTTTTGATGGATGGCCAGCTTTGCCGGTTATTTTTGCTGGCATTCCGTGAATGTTGGCGGTAGCAGGTTCCTTTCAACGGCAAGCTCCGGCATTCCCCATGAAACAACACCAGGCGGCGCATGTAATCATCAATACCGTTGCTGAAGTTTTTTTCAGGGAGGGGAAGAAATTTTTCCAGAATCCGGCGGTTGAACACGAGGCAGGAAGTGGGAGGAAGGGACACCACGCCCCCTTCAAGAATTTTTGGGATCAGCATACCGTTTTGCAGGGGTTCCGGGCGCTGCATCCAGTCCGGTAGAGTGCGGCCTGCTTCATCCACACGAAGCGGCTGAACATAAATCAATGCCGGGTTGTCTAACGTCTGGACCGCGACTTCCCCCAGTATTCCCGGGCAAAGAGTGTCGTCCGAGTCCAAAAACCAGATCCAGTCGCCGGAAGCTTTTTTCAGTCCTGCGTTGAAAGCTGACGCCTGGCCGCCATTGGCTTTAAGAATGACATTGATGCGGTCATTATACGTTGCAAGGATATCACGGGACTGGTCCGTGGACCCGTCATCCACGGCAATGATTTCGAGACCAGGATAATTTTGTTTCAGACAGCTCTCAATGGCTTCTTCGAGATAACCATCGTAATTGTAATTATTAATGATGATGCTGAAACTTGGACCTGCTTTGAGAGAAGATGTCATGGCCGTATCTCAGGATTTGAAAACTGGCTTCGGAAATTCCGGATTTCCCCGGTCATGCGGTGATAATTGCCTGCAAAAATCATTAACGCATACAGAATAAAGCCTGCCGTGATGCTGGAGAGCAGAACCGGCCAGGTCGGAGTGAGCGACAGATTCCGGATACCAGCCATCAGGAAGAGAAGCATGAAAAAGGAGGCAAGGAACGGTCGTGCGACCGCCTGGATGTAATCCTTCCGTGAGTAGCCCAATATTTTTCGAAGGTAAGCTTCAGTGATGAGCCATAGTATCCACGTGAGCAGGCAAAACATGATGGCCGCCCCGATAAGCGAATGTGAGGCTCCGATCCAGAGGAATGGGATGGCCAGAACGCAATTGATAGCCGCAAGCTTGAATTGGGTGTGGAGATGTCCCAGGGCGCTCAGAATGGCGGGCGTTCTGTAAAGGAATGTCTGGATGGCTCCGCTTAGGGCGAGCAACTGAAACAACGGAATGACAGCGTTCCATTCCTCTCCGAAAAAGAGGGGAATAAAGAGTGGGGCAGTGGCCAACGCTCCCAAGAATGCTGGAACACCGACAAGGCATCCAGCATGCAGCAAGCGCAGATAGGCACGGCGTGCCTTGGGAATGTCATCCTGCAGCCTGGAAAACAGTGGCAAGACAACTTGGGAAAGGCTGGCCGAAACCAGTTCATGCAGGATCGTGCAGATTTTGAGGGCAAAAGTGTAATATCCAAGTGCGCTGTGCCCGAGCAGGGCGCCGATCAGGATGCGGTCGCTCTGGCTTTTGATGCGGTACATGAGATTCGGAACCAGCACTTTGCGTCCGTAGGCGTAAACAGGCGAAGCCGCGAACCAGTCAAACTCTAGGGAGGGTCTCCAACGCGTCGCCGTCCAGATTACTATAAAGCGGGTGATGGATCCGCAGCAATGAAATAGTACCAGACTCCAGATTCCGGCACCCAGAAGTGCAGCGCTTATGCCGATGAAGGCACCCACCAGCATGCCGAAAAACCGGCGCAGGGCGCCTATTCTGAAGTTGAATTCTTTCTGAAATAAGCATTCCTGCAAAAAGCAAAGACCATCGCAGGCAATGATGATGGTACAAAGCTGCAAAACCGCTGAAAGTTGGGGGATATGGAGGATTTCGGCTATGGACGGTGCTACCAAAAGCGTGAAAACAACGACGCCCAGGCATGCCAGGACCTGAAAACTAAAAACGGAAGCCAACTGGTTTTGAGTGATGTTTTGCTGTTGGATCACGGCTTCGCGGAGACCGAAGTTGATAGGGATGGCAGCAAATCCGATATAAATGACAGCAATTCCCCAGGTGCCAAAATCTTCAGGACCGAGGAGTCTGGCGAAAACGACGAAGGCCAGGGTGTTTAGAGTATGGTAACTCCATTGCTCCAAGGTTGACCAAAGGATACCTTTGACGGTCTTGCGTTTGAGGTCGTTCACGTGGAGGGGCTACTCGTCAGTCTTCAATCTTGAAAACCGAATCACCTGGAGGCAGCGGCGAGCAATGAGTGCCCGGGTAGGGTTTGGATAGATCGGCGATGCCGAGCCTGTGCTCGTTTCTCGTCCCAAACACCCGCTCGTAATACGCTCTGTTGTATGCGGGTTCTAACAGCCGGACGAGAGGATCCAGGATGCGGTAATAGACCCTGCGGGCATTTCTCCATCCGATCAGGGGGGTGAGAGGGGCCGTCCATTTCTCAAACCCTGCGCGCCTGTGCTGTGCGAACCAGGGGCTGACAGCAACGCGTAAACCCCATTTTTTACTGAAACTGGCGTAGCTGTGACCAATCCATTTTTCGCTCCACCTTGTCCGGTAGAATGGAAGGTCGTCTGGATCAAGAGGAGGCGGGACGTGATAGGTTACCGTGCAGCTTTTATCGATGAGGGAAATTTTTCCGGCAGCCTTTAAGCGCAGCCCCAGGTCTGAATGTTCTCTGGCACTGAGAAGGTTTGGGTCGAAGGGATTCATTGAGCGCAGCACGTCCATCCTTCCAAGGAACGCGTGATATTCGATGTTCGCCGTTTCCTGTCTTTCCGGCAGGCTTTCTGCTTCATGCAGCGGGCGGTGGTGTAAAATAGGGTGTTCGTTGTACACCAAGCGCCCTTTTTCCCTTTTTAAAATGATGTGGCACCCGGCGCTGTGGATCTGTGTGCAGGTGCCCATCTGCTCAAGGAAGAGGGGGCCCACCAGGGCGGCCCCTGTTTCTTCCGCGCATTTCACGAGGCGTTCATTCCAACCCTGCGAAAAGGTCACGTCATTGTCGCAGAATAGGACGTATTTGGTTGTGATTAGAGGCAGGATTATGTTGTAGGCACCATGTTGGGAAATGTAATGATCGATCCGTATCAACCTGAATCCCCGTTCTCTGGACTGTTCTTCCAGCCAGGAGGCAAGAGCGGGAGGAGAATTGCCGTCGAGGTAAATCAGGGGAAATTCCCCTGATGATTTTTCTAACAAGTCGAGCAGAGAGGTCTTCGCCATGCTGAAGCGTTCGCGGGGCACCACAACAATCGTGAAGTCAGCGGAGTTCATTTATGAAATATTCAAGACAGCATACTCATGGAAACTCGCTTTCCATGCAAGCCGACAGTGCGGAACTCCTGCGGATTGGAATGTTCCGGAGACGTAAGTGCAATGGCATGACCTTATTTCAGCATCAAAAGCTCCGAAGGGCGGGGACGGAATTTATCCCCTCGACTTTTTCCTCTTGGCGCGGCATGGCTGGAAGTTTGTGAAATCCTTGGTATTCATCAGTCAGTCCAGACCCGTCCCGGGTTGCGGCGGCGGTGAAACCTACGTTGCCGACATTCTGCAATCTTTGGCCGCAGCAAGCTGGCAGATCACGGTTTTACTGCTTTTTCCCGAGGCAAATCGATGGGGCTTTTTTCGCATCCCTCCCCCTGTTCCTGGCATCCGTTATCGCCTGCCCTTTTCCCCTGGCTGGACCGGGCTGCTTTGGAGCCCGGTCGTGTGTTTGACCAGTTTGGTTTAAAAAATAAAAGGGAGGCTGACCGGCAAACCATTGAAACGCAATGTTGCCCCGATGGATTGGGAGTGCCGCTGATCCCATGGACAAATCCGCCAGATCCGCCCGCGTGCCGTGATTGCCAATTACCGCTGGGTTGCCAAAGCCATCCTGGACCAAGCAAAACCGGCAGGCCCCAAGTTGCTCTTTCTGGTGCATGATCTTTTCAGTCGCCGCGCGGAAGCTCTGGAGTTTGCCCCGGCCATGTCGTTTTGGGTTAGAACAGATCCTGACACAGAACGGCGCATGCTGGCGGCTCCGGAAGTTTTGATTGCGATCACTGAGGAGGATGCCTCGTATTTACGATTATGGTTTCCCAAGAAAAAAATGCTGGTGGCACCGATGTCGGCCCGTGCCAGTATAGCGTCGAGCTCCTCCGGATCGGGCCATTGTCTTTTTGTCGGAAGCCGTTCTGGCGGCAATACGGACGGCCTTTTTTGGTTTCTGGAAAGTGTCTGGCCTCTGATCCTGAAAAAACTTCCCGACGCTCATCTGGATGTTTACGGTTCTGTCTGTAAGCTTTTTACTAATCCCTATCCTCAGGTGATCCTGCACGGCGTAGTCCCTACTCTCGCTCCGGCCTATGCCCGCAGTGATCTGGCGATCATTCCGCTTCGTGCGGGTAGTGGTTTGAAAATAAAATTGATTGAGGCTCCCGCCCATGGTCGTGCTGTGGTCTCCATCCCGGTGGGCCTGCATGGGGTTGAACTTTTGGCGGGATAAGGCGTACTCTAGGCCGGGGATGCGGAAACGTTTGCCGCCGCCGTGCTTTCTCTCGTGCAAAACCCGGGTCTGCTTCAGGAAACAACCAACAAAGCCGTCCTCTCACGCCAGCGCTTTCACCCAGATCGTGCCCACCGCGCACTGCTTGATTTTGTGGAAGAAATTTGACCGCTTTTTTGTTTCCATCTCTGCCGAAAAAGGGCTCAATTGCAATCATGACAAAAAAGCATGGCTTCACCCTGATTGAATTGCTGGTGGTGGTGACCATTATCGGGCTTCTGGCTGGACTGGCGGTGCCAGCTGTGAGCAAGGCTCTGCAAAAGGCCAACGAGGCCAAATCGGCCTCAAACCTGCGCCAGATTGGCATCGGGCTCAACGGGTTCGCCTCGGAAAACGACAACGTTTACCCTTTGGCCGGAGGAGATATTCCATACAATGCCAGTCCGGCCGATGGGGACGAATTGGCCTGGACCCAGCAGCTGGAAGATTATTTGGGCAAAGACAAGTCCGTTTTCAAGAATCCCAAGGTCAAAACGATGCAATACGGTTATTTTATTGGCAGTAAAGCAGCGATGGCGGAATCAGGTGATTTTGCCGCCGTCAACCGGCTCCGAGTGACCCAGCCGACCAAGCATATTCTGGGTGGGGAATGCCTCTACTGGCAGAGCAGTGTGGATGATGCCGACCCCGATGACTATAGTCAGCATCCCTCTTTTAGAAGGGTCGACGGGACGGTTCAATCCCAAAAAACACAGGTTCTTTTTGTGGATGGGCATGTGGAGACGCTGGATCGATTTGACCGAAACCAGGTTACGACCCGTTATGAGGGCGTCGGGCAGGATTATTAAGCCAGTTGACACGACTGGTGAAACCGATAATCTTCTCCTCCTATCTAACCGAGAAAGACCTGATTTATGAACCCGACCTACCAACCTTCCCAACGCACCCGTAAACGGAAATTCGGCTTTTTGTCCAGAACACGGACCAAGAATGGCCGTGCCCTTCTGGCCCGTCGCCGTGCCAAAGGCCGCAAACGTCTCACCCCCAAGGGAACGGACCGCAAGTTTGCCCGTCACACCCAAGCCTGATTGCCGCCTGCCACGCTCCCGCATTCTGCGATCGCGACTGGATTTCCAGCGCATCAAAGCGGAAGGCAAGCGACAGGCAGGTGCTTATCTGGTCTGCAATTACATGATCCGGCCTGGAGAAACCCGCATGGCTGGATTTATAGTGCCCAAAGCCTGCGGCAATGCCGTGGTTCGCAACAGGATCAAGCGCCGTCTGCGGGAGCTTTATCGTCACTGTCAACATCAGCTTCCCGAACATCTACAAAGTGTCTGGATCGCCCGTAAATCCTGCTCTGAGGTAGAACCAGATCCCTTCCGGCAGGATTTTAACCGCATACTTGAGAAGGCTGGTTTGCTCAAGGGAAAAGCCTCCTAGCCGCTATGATCCGCTCCGCCGCCATTGCCATGATCAAGGGGTATCAGACCTGGCTCTCCCCGCTGAAAATATTTTTCGGGGTGAGCGGTGGAAGTTGCCGGTTCACTCCGACCTGCTCGGAATATGCCATTGGGGCGATCCACAGCCACGGGGTCTTCAAGGGATTCTTTTTGGGTATTTATAGAATTATGCGTTGCCAGCCTTGGGGAGGGCAGGGCTATGATCCCGTGCCCCCGGCCAGCCCCAAAAAACAAGGAACGGAACGGGTTTGTGGCTGTGGCTCAGCCTCCCAACATTTGGAACAGTTTCATGGATAAGAAAAATTGGATCGTTATTGCCGCCTGTCTGGCCCTGATCTTCGCCTATCCCGCGATTATCAATCACTTTTACCCGCCGCCAACCTTCACACCCCAACAACTGGCGGAGCGGCAGAAAGCCAAAGAAGCGGCCCAGGCGCCGTCGATTGCGGCTAACCCGGCCGTGCCGGGGGCCACGCCCTCCAACCCGTTGCAGCAACCGATCATCCAGCAGCAGGAGATCCCGGACAGTCGGCAATTTGAACCTGGACTTCCGGATGAGCGGGTTGCCACCCTGGAAAATGAGTTCATCAAGGTTGAATTCACCACCCATGGAGGAGGGATCAAGCGTGTTTCCCTCCGCAAGCACAAAGCCGTGGGTGAGGATGAGGTGCTTTTGAACAATGGCGGGCCGATGCCGATTCTTAATCTCCGCGGCTGGACCGGGGCTTCTGGCATTGTAGGTTACAAACTCGAATCCCAAACGGCTGATTCCGTCACCATGATTCGCGCCCTCTCGCCGACCATGACCCTGCAAAGAACCTACACCTTGATTGCGGATTACCAGATTGAATTGGCCCAGACGGTCATCAACAAGGGAAGCCAGCAGGAAGTTCTGGGGCCGTATGTGTTGGATCTGGGCAGTGCCACTCCCATTTATTCGCAAGCCGCAGAGCGTTTGATGATCGGGTTGTCATGGCATGACGAGACCGGTTCCTACCGTCCCCACAAGCTGCATGAATTCGATCCCGCAGTGATTCCTCTTGTGGGCGCCCAGCTCTGGGCGGGTAAAAACGTCATCGAATCGAAACCGGAAGAAAAAATTTCCTGGGCGGCGTTGAAGAGCCAATTCTTTGTACTCTTGGTTAATCCCGTAGATTTCCCGGCAGAAAAAGTGGAAGGTGTGCGCATGCTTTTCCCGGAGCTGCGCGACAAGAACCAACCAGTCCCGGATGGCATCGTGGCCAGCATGACCCTATCCGGGATTCAGGTGGATGCGGGCAGCTCCTATACCCAGAAATTTGATGTCTATGCCGGGCCCCGCGAAAACAGCCGTCTGAGGGAATTGAGCGAAAATCGGGCCGAGGTGATGGAGTTCGGCATGTTCGGAATGGTCAGCCGTCTGCTGCTCTGGACCATGAACCACATTCATGACGTCGTGCAGAGTTATGGCTGGGCCATTGTCATCCTGACAGCCATCTTGAAGGCGATTCTCTGGTATCCGCAGGGCATGGCCAATGCGAGCATGAAGCGCATGGCGGCTGTGGCGCCTGTGATCAAGGAAATCCAGGAGAAATACAAGGAAAAGCCGGAGAAGCTCAACACGGAGATGATCAGTGTTTACAAGGATTATGGGGTCAATCCGGTTGGCGGCTGCTTCCCCATCCTCCTCCAGTTCCCAATTTTCCTGGGGTTCTATTCCATGCTACAGACGGCCATCGAGCTGCGTCATCAATCCTTTCTCTGGATTCATGACCTGTCCCAGGCGGATACAATTTTCACCCTGCCGCTCTTCGGTTATGATTTCCCGGTCAATCCCATGCCCCTGATCATGGCTGCCACGATGTATTGGAGTATGCACGTCACTCCCCAGCCGGCCGGGGTGAACAATCCCATGCTGAAGATCATGAAGTTCATGCCCCTGATGTTCCTGGCCTTCTGTTATAACTTCTCAGCGGCCCTCTCCCTGTATTGGACGGTTCAGAACTTGCTCTCCATTGTCCAGTTGTACTACAACATCCATTTCCAAAAGGACCTGTCTTTGGAGGAAATGAAAGCCCAGGTTGCAGCCAAGAAAAAAGCGGCGAAGAAAAAGAAACTGTAAGCAAAGGCGCGGAAACACGTTATGACATCACGCATTTCAGCCAAAGAAACACTGGAGTTGCTCCTCGGGCATCTCGGCCAGGTTTTTGAAATCCGTGAGGAACAGCGTCCCATGGGGCCCACTCTTCATGTCCTGACCCGTGAGCCTGGCCGTCTGGTTGGGCGTAATGGCAAGACATTGGATGATCTGCAATATTTGTTGAACCGTATCATTCACCAGGGGGAGGATGAAGATACCGCCCGGATTCTTGTGGATGTGGAAAATTACCGCTTACAGGAATTTGACGGAATGATGAAGGGGGTGGATGAAACAGCACGGCAGGTGTTGGAAAGCGGAGAGGAGGCAGAATTACCTCCGATGAACTCCTTTGAGCGGCGTCTCGTACACAACCATTTCAAGGATCACCCCGGTATCCAGAGCGTGAGTCCCAAGTCGGATGAACGGATCAAAAGCATCATCCTGCGCAAGCGGGGTTGAGTGAAGGTCGGGCGTTTTGAACGCAAAGACGCAAAGTCCGCAAAATAAATACGTCAGGAGGTGTTCTCAAAACACAAATCCGATATTGTTTCTGTGGGCTGCTCCTCTAACAAGAAGAATGTTCCGGGATCAGGTATAATGGAATTGGGCGGTTGCTTTGCACTTGGCCGAGGAGGTCACGCGAACCCAATGCGCACTGAAGCCGTCAGGGAAGACATGGGGCACATATCCCTTCGCCGGAACTTTGATTGTGATATAGGTTTTCCAGGCACCGTGGCCCAGGAAATCCACTTCCACTTTGAAGCTGACGGGTTTGTTGGAGTCGTGGTTGAGGTGCAGTACTTTTTTGTCGAACCCGGTCATCAGATACGGATCGGATGGCTCCTTGGCTTTGACTGTATCTTCCCACCAGGGGCCGCCCCAGCCTTTGGGTTTGCCGAGTTTCCAGAGATCGTCGGTTTTTCCGAACCAGAGTCCGGACTGGGGTTCGGCACATTGCAGGTTGCCTCCGCTTTCGTGGCTGGCGTTGTCGGCACCCAAGACTAGCATCCCTTTCCAGGAACAGAAATCTCCATGCACCCAAAGATGGGTCGAGATGGGACGGATACCCCAGACGCGGCCTCCATAGGCCCAGGGCGAGAGTTCGTAGAACATACCGTGGTGATCCATCAGGAGGCGTTCGTGTTCTGTCGAGCGGATACGGGGCCATTCCGTCTGCCATTTGTGGTCGAAGCAGTGGGAGGCCTTGGGCAGGCGGTAGGTGGTCCATTTTTGATCCGTGGTGGTGAAGACCTTCAGGATGGCTGAAGCCCTGTCCCAGCCGTTGGCGAAGATGGTCTTACCGTAAACACCCAGCCCGCCGAGTCCGACGAAGGGTTTATTTTCGAGGATGGTCCATTTTTTGCCGTCGTATTCGGCCAGAGTGCCTTCCCGTTTTTTGCCGAGGAATTCGGGTTCGCTGTAGTCGTTGTTGACCACAACCAAGCGGCCACCTTCGGTATAGCAATCCTTAAAGTGGCAACTGCCTTCGCCCGGAGTCTGGAGTTCTTTGGTGAGGTCAAAGAGCAGTTTGGTTTTCAGCGTATGGACGTTGAGCTCGAGCAGTTCGCCTTCCATGCCGAGCATATAGACGAGGTTGTCCGGATCAGTGAGATGGCAGGCGGTGCCGCAGAGGCGGATTTCCGTCAGGGCGGGGACGGTGCGGACCTTGTGGTTCGTGTCGATCAGGTGGGGGCCGATAATCAATTGGCTGGAAGAGTGATGGATAAAGCGGTTGGCATAGGTTCCGCTGACTCCGGCAGGATGGACGATCATTTTGAAATCTTCATCAATGACCCGCAGGCCTGTGCCTGTGCCCGTGCGTTTGCGGTGTGAGACATAGTTCAGGACATAGAGTTTGCCGTTCCATGGCATGAGACAGCCGATGCCGATTTCGGAACGTGGAGGGCCGAAATCGGCCACCTGGGCTAAAGAAGGAACAACACCGGAGAAGGACAGGGGGAGATTTGTGCTCATGGAAGCAACCTGCCTATGTTCCGATAACTTGCAAAGTTGACAAAAATGTTCACAGTAACATCATGTTTTGTCCAGGCAATGGAGAACGGGCTCTGATTCAATAGATCGAAAAGAATGAAACGTGTGACCCTTTACGATGTGGCCCGGGAGGCGGGGGTGAGCCATATGACTGTCTCGCGCGTGGTGCGTGGAGCCAATCTGGTGAAAAGAGCCACCCGTGAAAAGGTGGAGGCAGCAGTCAACAAATTGGAATACCAGCCGGATCCGGCCCTGTCCGCGCTGGCCGCCTATCGCACACTCGGAAGTAAGGCCGGCAGCGGACACGGCAGTCAGCTGGTCTTTTTGGATTGTGACGGAACCCCTTACAGCCAGGTGGTTCTGGGCGGGGTGAAACAGGAGGCGGCACTGCTGGGTTATAGTGTTGGCTCGTTCCGCGTGAAGAGTGACCCTGGGTCGCAGGCTCAACTGAGCCGAATGCTTTATCATCGTGGCGTCAGAGGATTGTTGTTTGGACCCTCGGACGAGCCGCTTGTTTTTGAAGGTTGGGAATGGCCAAAGTTTGCCTTTGTTTCCCTGGGTGCCCTGACGCATCAACCACCCATGCATGCCGTGGCCCTGGATTATTTTCATGGAGCCCTGACAGCTTGTGGACTGTTGGGGAAACTGGGTTGCCGGAGATTGGCCCTGGTGATTGATCCGCGCCTGGAAGCCAGGACGGCCCACCGATGGAGGGGCGGATATGTGGCGGGATTGAAGCCGAAAGAAGCGGTGCGGGTTTATCCCCTAGTGGACTGGACCCCGGCCAAGCTCAGGCGCTGGATTACGCACGCGTGTGTGGACGGAGTGTTGACCATTCACGCTGAAGTGGCGAAAGCTTTGGAAGGCAGTGGGGTTCGTTTGGTTTTCCTGAATGACCAGGCCAGGCATACAGGTGTGCCAGGACTTAATCTGGATCCCCGTCATATCGGAGCCGAAGGTGTCAGGCTTCTGCACCACAGTCTTCTGCGCAGGGAGTTCGGTTTACCTGCCGAACCCAAGATGGTGGCCTTGCAGGGAAGCTTTAAAATATTGAAAAATTGATATCGTGAATAAAGATGAAGACGAAGAATCTTATGGGAGGCCTGAATGAACCTACAAAAGTGGAATTGTCGTATCTTAAAGCCATTCAGGACAGGCGCCTGCCCTTAAATCCGTGTCAGCATTTCCGCTTTGGGGAAGCGGACTTTTTTCAGCGAAGCATACTTGTCGGTCAAGGCGCGATAACCGGCGGCGCAGGCCACCACGGTTTTCAGGTTCTTCGAGGGAAGATCCAGGATTTCATCATATTTCGCAGAGTCAATGCCTTCCATCGGGCAGGTATCGATTCCGATCATGGCGGCGGAGGTCATGAAGTTACCCAGTGCGATGTAGGCCTGCCGTGTGGCCCATTCCGCGACATTGATCCCGGGCAGAAAGCCCAGAATGACTTTTTTCAGACCGTCCAGGCTTTCTTGCGGGACACCCCTGACATCGGAGGTGAGTTTCATGTTACTGGTGACAAATCGTTCATCGACGTCCGTCCTGATGACGAAGATGACGTGGTGTGAGCAGTCGGCCACTTGGGCCTGGCCCCAAGAGGCGACCTTCAACTTCTCCCTGACGGCTTCGTCAGTGACAACGATGAACTTCCAGGGTTGTAGCCCGAAAGAGGAAGGGGTGAGAACCAGAGATTCTTCGAGAGCAAACCAATTAGCGGCGGAGATTTTTTTGGCTGGATCAAATTGTTTGGTGGCATAGCGCCAATTGAGCTGGTCGAGAAGTTGTTCGCAGGTGATGGGTTTCATGATGGATTAAGGTTTACCGTTTCCGGTTTCGAGTTTCCAGTTCAGAAGTCGGTTGGAAGGCCGATTTCTTTCCAGGTCTCTAGTTCGCGCAAACGAGCTTTGCAGGTGCGTTCCACTTTATCGGTGGCGTATTTGCCCAGGACCAAACGTAAGGGAGGATTCTCTGAGTCCACGACCTTCAAAATAGCGTCGGCGGCCTTGGCGGGATCGCCGGGCTGCTGGCCGTCCATTTTTTCGAGGAAAGACCCGAATTTGCCCACCGTGGCCTGATACTCCGGGAAACAATCAGGAGCCCGATCCAAAGAGCGGGCGATGAAGGCTGTGCGGAAGGGGCCGGGTTGAACGAGGGTGACTTTGATGCCGAGAGGTTTGAGTTCGGCCGCCAGACCTTCGGACAATCCTTCGAGGGCAAACTTGGTGGCTCCGTAAACGGAGAACCCGGCATAATTGCCGATGGCGGCTGCGGCGGACATGTTGATGATGTGGCCGTATTTCTGTTGTCGCATGAGGGGAAGTATGGCGCGGATGAGGGAGAGAGATCCGAAAAAATTAACTTCGAAGTTTCGGCGGATCTGTTCATCCGAACAATTTTCCAAAGAACCGAGCAGGCCATAGCCCGCATTGTTGACGAGGACATCAATTCGCGGGATGAGTTGAAGGATGTTCTGTAGGGATGGAGCCAGGGAGGTGTTGTCACTGAGATCCAGGGGCAGAATCCAGCAAGCGTCTGGATGATGTTCCTTAAACTCGCGGAGTTGGTCGGGATCGCGGGCCGTCGCCACCAGGCGGTCACCACGAGCCAGAACTTTTTCGGCCAGAGCCCGTCCGAATCCTGAGGAGCATCCTGTAATCAACCATGTTTTTTGTTCAGACATACTAAAATATTCCATGGATCAGGCTGTGGTCAAGGAGGGATAGTCTGTGTAGCCGCCGGAGCCTTGGGCGTAAAAGGTTTCCGGAACGGGGGAGTTGAGTGCGGCGTTTTGTCTGAAACGCTCGGGAAGATCGGGGTTGGCGATGAAAATTTTCCCCCAAGCCACTGCATCGGCCGTGCCGTCGGCCAGTGCTTTTTCCGCAGATTCCTTGGTGAAGGCTTCATTGGCTATGTAGATGCCGCCGAAGAGTTTCTTCAGTTCGGGCCCGATGGCGGGCTTCTCTGGGTGGAGGTGGCCTTCCCGGCCGCAAAGGAAGGCGATTTTTCGTTCGCCCAAGGCCCGTGCGACATAACTGAAGGTTGCCAAGGGATTGGAATCTCCCATGTCATGGGCGTCGCAGCGCGGGGCAAGATGCATGCCGACACGACCTGCACCCCAGACAGAGATGGCGGCATCGGCAACTTCTAGCATGAGCCGTGCACGGTTTTCCAGGCTGCCTCCGTATTCGTCGGTTCTATGGTTGGTGCTGTCCTGCAGGAACTGATCGAGGAGATAACCATTGGCGCCGTGGATTTCAACGCCGTCGAACCCGGCGAGTTGTGCATTTTCTGCGCCATGGCGGTAGGCTTCGATGATGGCAGGGATTTCTTCACGCTCCAAACCCCGGGGAGTAACGAAGGTTTTTTTTGGCCGTATCAGGCTGACGTGACCTTCCGGGGTGATGGCACTGGGTGCGACGGGAGTTTGCCCGTTCAAATAAATTGGATCGGAGATGCGTCCAACATGCCACAGTTGAAGCAACATGATTCCTCCCTCTTCATGGACGGCTTTGGTGATTTCTTTCCATCCTTCAACCTGTTCGTCGGACCATATGCCTGGGGTGTCGGGATAGCCCACACCCATGGGATCAACTGAAGTGGCTTCGGAGAGGATGAGTCCGGCGGAGGCGCGCTGGCGGTAATAATCGGCCATTAATCGATTTGGAACACGTCCCTGGCTGGAGCGACAACGTGTCAGCGGAGCCATAACGACGCGATTGCGGAGCCTGAAAGCACCGGCCTGCAGCGGTGCAAAAAGCGGTGAATTTGTCATTTTCATGCCGGTCTAGAAAAGCGACGCAAGGAATTAAATGCGTTCTTCTTCCAGATCGTAGACATCAAAGAACACATAGACGGGGCAGTTTTTGGGAATGAATTTCGGGATATAATCCTCCATGTATTCCTGGAGATTGTCGGGCAGATCTCCGATGCGCTTGTTCCGCCATTCGTTATTCCATCGTATGATTTCAATCCGGGGCCGGGTTTTGGCTTTTTCTTTGATCCAGACTTCGACCTCCGTATCGGTAGCCCCGGTGGCTACGAGGGCCTTGAAATCGTCATAGGCAATCCCGGTAAACTCCAAAAAAAACACATCGAGGGGACAGCCTGAGTGGTATTCGCCTGCGGTTCCAGCCAGAACGGAGCGGCATTTATCCAGGCAGCGGGCGGCGATGACATAGCCAGCCAGAGTTTCGCGTGGGCTTCGTGGGAATTCTTTGGTCAGGTCTTTGGCGATCAATGTGAGTTTTTCGTTGGAATTCATGGTATTTGAAGATTTCTTTGGAGGAGGGGTTAAAGAACGACTACGAACATCCTAGAGAACCGGAGTCAAGAGTCAAACGGGGCGCTCCAAGGGTGGTAGGTCAGTTTGGTTGCAACCGAGCCCACCGAGCCTCGGCTTCTTATCCTTTTCCAGAGTTTCACGAGCCGGAGTTTGCGGCTAGAGCGGGGTTTCGTGGCAGGTTGAAAAAGCCTGCTTAGTCGATTGCTTCTTGCCGCGAGGAGCCTACTATGAAACCCGGTGAAAAACGTTATTATCCTTTTTGTCGTGCTGGCCCTCCTAGGGGTGGGGGGCTACGCCGGTTGGACGGCCTGGCAGAAGAAACTGGGGTCGGAGCAGAATCAGATTGCGCCGGAAGAAACGGCAAAAGTGGAACGGCAGACGATCCAACTGACGGTGGAAGTGGCGGGGGATATAGAACCGGTGGTGCAGGTGGAGGTCAAAGCCGAGATCAGTGCCAAGATCAGAAAGCTTCACGTGGAGCTGGGACAAGAGGTCAAACAGGGAGACCTGTTGATGGAGTTGGACAATCAGGAGCTTTTGACGGAGAAGGCCTCGGCCGAGATCGAGATTGCAGGATTCAAACTCTCCGTCGAGAAAGCCCGGGCGGACCACAAACGTGACGAGCAGCTTTATAGCAAGCAATTGATAGCCGAGAGAACCATGTTGGATTCGAAAAGTGCGCTGGAGCTGGCGGAGAACAGCTTTGATAAGTCACAGAAACGTCTTCAGAACGTGATGGACCGTCTGGCCAAGAGCAAGGTCATGTCCCCGATGAGCGGCAGGATTCTGGAACTGCCGGTGGTGGAGGGCCAGGTGGTGGTCGCGGCGGCTTCCGTGAACTCCGGCACCTCACTGATGAAAATCGCCGATTTAAAAAAGCTCCAGATCTCCACCCATGTCAACCAGGTGGACGTGGCCAAACTCAGCCTGAAAATGAACGTGGGTTTTTCGGTGGATTCGATTCCCGGAGTTACAATGGAGGGGCGTGTTCAGGAAATCGCGCCAACCGCCACGATCAAGAAAAACATCAAGGGATTTACTGTGGAACTGGCCATCGATGAGCCGGACCCGCGGCTCCGTCCGGGCATGACGGCGGATGTGGTGGTGCCGATCGAGAAGGTGGAAAACGCGCTGGCGGTTCCCCTGTCGGCGGTTTTCAGTGAAGGCGAAAAAAAAGTCGCATTTCTCCTTCCGACAGAAGGCAAGGGAGATGCGGAGATGCGTGAGTTGCACATCGGTATTTCAAACATTGATTATGTGGAAATAAAATCCGGTCTAAGTGAGGGTGAGACGGTTGCCCTGACCCGTCCAAAACGAAAAGAAAAATAAGCAGCAGCTCCGGCTGTCCTGAATTGGAGCTTTCGAAAAAATATGGCACTGATTGAAGTCCGGAATGTCCACAAGTTGTACCGGTTGGGCTCCCAGGAAATCCATGCATTGGACGGGGTTTCTGTGGACATCGAGAGTGGGGAATACGTGGCCATCGTGGGACCTTCCGGAAGTGGCAAGTCCACGCTGATGCATCTGATCGGCTGTCTGGACGTGCCGAGCACCGGGACCCTGACCCTGGACGGAGTGGAAATTTCCGGAGCCAGCAGCAGCCGACTGTCACGTCTGCGCGGGGAAAAAATCGGCTTTGTTTTTCAAAGTTTCAATCTCCTGCCGAAGTTGAATGTGATGGAGAATGTGGAGTTGCCCCTCATCTATGGCGGGTTTTCCTCCAAGGTGAGAAAGGAGCGCGTTCTCAAGTCCTTGAAAGCCGTGGGGCTGGAAGATAGAATTCATCACCGCCCCAACCAGCTGTCCGGCGGACAGGCACAGCGTGTGGCCATTGCCCGGGCCCTGGTCAATGAGCCCAAGCTGATTCTGGCCGATGAACCGACGGGGGCCTTGGATTCGCGCACCGGTGAGACGATTCTGGCTATGTTCCGTGAGCTGCATGCCAAAGGGAACACGCTGGTATTGGTGACGCATGATCCCAAAATTGCCCTGGCGGCGGACAGGCGCATTGAAATCCTGGATGGCAAGATTGTCGGGGATTACCGCATTGATCATAAGCGGCATCTGGAATCGGTTCCGGAGGTTCAACCGCCATGAATATCCTGTTAGGGATCATGGAGGGGTTCCGGGAGATCTGGTCGCATAAGTTCCGCTCCTTTCTGACCATGTTGGGAGTTATTCTGGGAGTGGCCTCATTGCTGACCATGTTTTCCCTGACTGCCGGGGTGGCGGAAGGGTTTCGAAAAACGCTCACGTTGTGGGGTGGACTGGCTGTGGTGGAGTTGGTTGATGCGACTGTGCCGGAGGAACAGGAGGGTATCCGGGAAATCAGTCCGGGCCGCACTTACAGGGATGTTCTGGCCCTGCGTTCTTCGGCACCGTTGGTTTCTTTTGTTTCCCCCGAGGTCAGGATCAACGGGGATGTCACCCTGACCAATAAAGATAAGGTGGTCAGGATCGGGTGGGTGAGGGGAGTGGAATTTCCTTTTCTTGAAGTGGAGAGGCAAGTCATTGCGAAGGGTCGTTTTTTTACCGATCTGGATCTGGAGCAGCGCAACAGGGTGATTGCGCTGGGGTCGACTTTGGTCGGCCAACTTTTTGGGCCGGGACAGAATCCTGTTGGGCAGAGTATCAAGGTGGATGGCCACAGCTTCCGGGTGGTGGGGATCTTTGAGGAATACGGAGACCGTTTCAAGGACCGTGTCTGTGTCATGCCCCTGACTACGGTGCAGGAGTTGTGGTTTGGCGTCACCATGGTGGGAGGGGTGGATCAGGGGCCTGACCAAAAACTTAGCCGGGTGATGATTAAGATCAAGGATACGGATCGTTTTGATGAGGCTTTGGAGCAGATACGCAATGTGATCTGGCAAACGCACCGGGGGATTGAGGATTTCGGATTCAATACGCGGCAGGATTGGGCGGAAAATATTGAAAACGGAGTGCGGGGCGTGCAGATCAGCGGAGGGATGATCGTGCTGGTGACCTTGCTGGCCGGAGGGGTTGGAATCACCAACATCATGCTGGCCAGTATCAAGGAGAGGACGCGCGAGATCGGAATCCGGCGTGCGGTGGGAGCCACACCGGAGGGTATTTTTTTGCAGATCACGCTCGAGGCGGTGGTGCTATCCATTATCGCCGGGCTGCTGGGTCTGGCTGCTGGATATGGGTTAGTAGAACTTCTGAAAAAAGTTTCGTTGCAGGAACAGGCACCGATTCTCGAATCCAAGGCTGTTATTTATAGTTTTTTGTCAGCAGTTTTAACCGGGTTCCTGGCCGGTATTTTGCCGGCATGGAAAGCTTCCCAACTTCATCCCATCGAAGCCCTGAGGTTTGAATGAATCTGGCCTATGCTGTTATGGAGGGGTTTCGTGATATCCAATCGCACAAGTTCCGCTCTTTTTTGACGGTGTTGGGAATTGTGCTGGGGGTGGCTTCGCTGCTGACGATGTTTGCCATTACCAAAGGCATGGCTAATTCCTTCCGTGATCAACTGCAGCAAACGGGGGAGCTGCAAAAGATCAGGATTGTGGCGGATACGCCACCGGCCTCCCAGTCCGAGATTGCAGAGATCAGTCCAGGGCTGACCTATCAGGATGCTATCGCTTTACGCAAAAATACGACTCTGGTTGAGTGGGTTTCCCCCTTTGTTAATTTCGGGGCCAGATTGCACTTTGGTTCCAAATCAGACGGGACACGCATTGTGGGTGGCGATCCGGATTATATTTACATGGATCGTTTGGCGATCCAGGACGGACGTTTCATCACGCCGATCGATGTGATGCAGAAGGCGCGGGTGGTGGTTCTGGGGGATCAGGTTGTTTTGCGCCTGTTCGGGGCCCAGGGACCTGGTGTGGTGGGAAGCTGGGTAAAAATCAACGATGTCCAATTCAAGGTGATTGGAACCATGCCCCGTTTTCTGTCGCTGGATCAACAACGGCTGGCGGAGCAGGGGGTTCTGGAGAAACGGGCGGAGAGGAGAAAAGAGCAGCGCTCGCGCGGCAGGCAACATGATCCTTTTTCGTTCAAACACGATCTGGCGGTTATTCCTATCACCACGATGATGTCGGTGTTCAAATCAGCCAATGTGGTGAATGGCACGGACGAGGGACCGGATCACAAACTTTCTGAGATTCAAGTGGGAATGCGGAGGGTGGAGGACGCGGTGGATGTGTTGGAATTTACCCAAAATACCCTCATCCAAACGCACCGGGGTATTCAGGATTTCCGTTTGGTGTATGACCGGGATCGCTTTGATGAGATTGAAAAGCGCGTTTGGGCCAGCCGCGTGAGCGGGGGCTTGATTGCCGGGATCGGGTTGATGGTGGGAGGAGTGGGGATCATGAACATCATGTTGGCCAGTATTACGGATCGGATACGTGAAATCGGGGTCAGGCGCGCGATCGGGGCCCAGCCTTTTGATATTTTCATCCAGGTGATCATGGAAGCCCTTTTACTGGCCCTGATTGGAGGGTTGATGGGTATTGCCATGGCTTACGGGATGATTTATGTGTTGGATAAGGTGGTTCGGATACCCACGCCGCCGGAGGTTGAACCTTTGGCGGTGTTCATGAGTTTTGCGTTCGCTCTTGTCATTGGCGTAATGGCAGGTATTTATCCAGCTATCAGGGCTTCCACTTTAAAACCGGTTGAAGCATTGAAATTTGAATAAAAGTTACTGATGGATACCAAGCCCTATAATGATTATGTCTTAAGCGCCAGCCTTCAGGCCGGGTGGATCACGGATGAACAGCAGCAGTTGGTGACTGGAGCCCTGCAGGGACTGCCTCAGGCGGCGGCCTTGGATTTCCTGCTGGAACAACAGCTGATCAATCAGGACCAGCACCGGATGTTGCTGGATGCGATCTCGGTTGCCGTGCAACAGCAGGCTTCCACTCAGGTCAAAGAAATGCCGACGGCGCAGCCCTTTTCCGTCAACGAGTCAACGATGGAGGGTCTGCCCACTCTGGCTGAATTTCTGCAGATGGCTGTGGAAGTCGAGGCTTCCGATGTGCATCTTGGTCCTTATTCCCCACCTTTGATGCGGGTGCATGGCGGTCTGATGCCGATGCAGCAGGGCGCCCCGCCTTTGAGCCCGGAGCAGACGGAACACCTGGCCCGTCAGTTTTTGTTGGAGGATCAGATCAAGAAAGTCGAAGATCTGGGAGGGGTGGATTTCTGTTACGATCATCCGGGCCTCGCCCGTTTCCGTGCCAGCGTGGTGCGTCAGAGACGTGGGTGGGAATCGGTTTTCCGTATCGTCAGCAGTCGCATCCGGAGCATGAAAGAGCTGGAACTACCCGAGGTGCTTTACAGGTTGGTTAAATATCACAATGGACTGATTCTCGTCACAGGTTCTGTGGGTTGCGGTAAAACCACCACCTTGGCGGCGATGGTCAACCAGATCAACCAGGAGCGCAAAGACCACATCATCACACTGGAAGATCCCATTGAATATGTTTTCCATCCCCAGAGCTGCCAGGTAACCCAGCGGGAAATTCATCACCATACGGATTCTTTCTCGTCAGCCCTCAGGGCCTCGCTCCGCCAGGATCCCGATGTCATCATGGTGGGGGAAATGCGTGATCTGGAGACGATCTCCCTGGCCATCACCGCTTCCGAGACGGGCCATTTGGTTTTGGCCACCCTCCACACGAGCAATGCGGCGAGGACGATGCAGCGTCTTCTGGACGTTTTCCCCGTCGAGCAACAATCCCAGATCCGCACCATGGTGAGCGAATCGTTTCGAGGTGTGGTTTGTCAGCAGTTGATTCCCCGTGCCGACGGCAAGGGCCGTGTTATGGCCCTGGAAATCATGACGAACAACCCGGCCATCGGAAACCTCATCCGTGAGGGCAAGAACTACATGCTGCCCGGCCAGATCCAGATCGGAAAAAAAGATGGGATGAGACTGATGGATGACTCGTTGATTCAGCTGGTCCGGGCTGGAACAATCACCCAGGAAGAGGGCTATCAGCGATCCGAAAACAAGAAACAGTTTGCCCAGTGGCTGGCCGGAGGGGAGTGATCCGCAGGCTTTAAAGGAACCGTATGTCCAACCGAATCGACCAGTTTTTTCAAGTGTTAGTCAGCGAAGGGGGGTCGGATCTTCACCTGGCGGAAAGTCAGCCCCCAAAATTCCGTAAACACGGGGAAATCATTCCTATTCGTGAGGAGATCCTGACCCGTGAGGAGATGGAGTTGCTTCTCAAGCCCATCTGCCGCAGCAAAGCCTGGGATGCGTTCCTCGAGACGGGGGATCTGGATTTTGCCTATGAAATGGATACGGAATCCCGGTTCCGCTGTAATTATCATAAGCAGTTGAACGGCCTGGGGGCCATCTTCCGGCTTATTCCCAACCGGATCAAGACGATCGATGAATTGGGGGTTCCAAAAATCCTCGAGAGTTTCGGCGACATGCGATCAGGCCTGGTGCTGGTGACGGGTCCAACAGGATCCGGTAAATCGACCACCCTGGCCGCCATCATCGATTATATCAATTCCACCTACTCCAAACATATCATCACCATCGAGGAGCCGATCGAGTTTGTGCATAACAATCGGATGAGTATTGTTACCCAGCGGGAAGTTCCGAACGAAACCCCCACTTTCTCGACCGGTCTCAGGGCGGCATTGCGTGAGGATTCGGATGTGGTGCTGGTGGGGGAAATGCGCGACCTGGAGACGATCTCCCTGGCCCTGACCGCTGCGGAGACAGGGTTGCTTGTTTTTGGCACCCTGCATACGAACAATGCCCGTAAAACCATCGACCGTATCATTGACGCATTCCCCTCGGATCAGCAGGAACTGGTGCGGACCATGTTATCGACTTCTCTGCGGGGTGTTATTGCGCAGCTGCTTCTGAAAAAGAAGGACAACAGTGGACGACTGGCGGTTAATGAAATCCTCATTTCGAATGCGGCCGTGGCATCCATCATCCGTGAAGGGGCCACCTTCAAGCTTTCGGATGTGTTGAAATCCGGACGTGCAGACGGTATGCAACTGATGGATGACGCCATTGAAAATTATTACAAGCTGGGGCTGGTTTCCGCGCAGGAGGCCTACATGAAGTCGATCGACAAGCAGCGCTTCCTCCCCTACCTGGACAGCAAAGGGCATTAACCGTGCTGCGCGAAGCCCAGAATATTTGCCTAAAAGGGCAGCCGGTGGAAACGGCGATGATTCCGGCGGTGGTGGAGCAATTGCTGGATCCCAAGGTGGCAGTGGACGAAAAAGCGGATTTTCTCCGTGCCCTGAACACCAAGGGTGAAACGGAGAACGAACTGGCGGCTTTTGCACGGGCACTTTTACCCAGGGCGGTTTCCACCGGAGTGCAGGGAACATTCCAGGACAAGGCCCTGTTCGATTGCTGCGGCACGGGAGGCGGTGGGCTCAACATCGTCAATCTTTCCACGGCCATGATGCCGGTTCTTGCCGCCTGTGGCGTTCCCGTGGTTAAACACGGCAACCGAGGCGTCACCAAGAAATCTGGAAGTGCCGATGTTCTGGAGACGATGGGGGTTTCTATTGATATTCCTCCTGAAAGAGTGGAGGCCTGTCTGGCAAGCTGCGGGATGGTTTTTCTGATGGCACCCCGCTTTCATCCCACGTTCAAAAATGTAGCGGAGGCCCGCAAACTTCTGGCGGGTGAAGGACGACGCTCCATCTTCAACCTGCTGGGGCCTCTCCTGAATCCCGCTCTTCCCACTACCCAGCTTTTGGGGGTTTTCGAATTGTCGCATCTGGATCTTTTCCAAAAAGCCTTCCATTCGCTCGATCGGGATCGTTTTCTGGTCGTGTGTGGTTTGGATTCTGACGGAAGCAAAATTGGAGAGGTGAGTATCACCGGTCTTAATCCTGCCAAAGGCCACCTGGACAAACCTTGGAAAGAGGATCTCGGTTTACGGATCGTTCCCGGAACCTACCAGGAACTGATCGTCGCTTCGAAAGAAGAGAGCGCGGGCCGTATCGACGCCTTTTTAAAAAGTGAAGAAAAAGGATTTCTGCGGCATGCGATTCTGGCTAACGCTGCGGTTGCCCTGTTTGTCCAGGGTTCTGCGGAAACGATTGCAGAAGGTTACGCACAGGCGGTGGAGGCGGTTGATTCCCGCAAAGCATTGGATGCCATGGAAAGGCTAGTGGCGTTCCGCTGAAACAAATCTGTTTTCAGGATTCGGAAAGTTCCCGAGAGCGCTTGGCTGCCGCAGCTATCGTTGCCCTTAGGATTTCAGGAAGCGCGCTTGATTCCAGGACTTTAAGACCGGCTTCGGTTGTTCCGCCCTTACTGACGACCTGATTAACCAGGACATCCGGTGTGGCTCCGCTTTCCTGGATCATGCGGGCGGCTCCAAGCAGGGTTTGGGCAGCGATGGGCAGGGCCTGTTCCGGAGAAAGGCCTTCCTTCACCCCGGCCGCGGCCAAGGCTTCAATGATCCGATAAATGAAGGCGGGACCGGAACCGCTGAGGGCCGTGATGGCATCCAACTGGATTTCTTCCACCCGGTAGCAATATCCCACGGAGCCGAAAATGGCTTCGATAAGTGCCAGGTCCTGCGAAGTGCAGGCAGAGTTGGGGGCGTAGGCGGTGACCCCTGCTCCGAGAGTGACGGGAGTGTTGGGCATGGCGCGGGCGATGCGTGCCCCGGCTCCCAGAATGGATTCGTAAGATTCCACCCGGAGCCCTGCGGCGATCGTGACAAACAAGGCCTGCTTTGCCTGACCGCCCAGTTCCTTCAGGACTTCGCGCATCTGGAAAGGTTTTACCGAAAGCAGAATAACCTCGGCCCCTTCGACTGCGCGGGAAATAGAATCCGTCCAAGTCAATTTCCCGGCAGGGTCAAGTTGCAGAAAAGATTTTTTGGAATCCTCGTCCTTGGAGACCCCGGTGATATTCCCGGCTGGGACGATTTGACGGGAGAGAAGTCCGGAGACAATGGCTCGTCCCATTTTACCGGTTCCAATGACAGCGAGACGCATGGAATGGATTTAAGACGGAATCAGGCTTCGGGCAACTGAAATGGGGGTCAAGGAGATACGTCTTTAAGGTTTTCTGCTTTTTTAGGAGCGTGCTTCTCACGCGATAAGATTGTACCTTCGCGCGACCAGCACGCTTATACAGTGCAAGCAAAGTTTTCCAAACTACGGAACGACCATCTGGAACTGGGGAATCCGGACCATGACGTTTTGTCCGTCTTCGTCCTTGCCCAGATAGAGACCCTCGGCGGTGCTGTCGGAATCGATGAGGTGATAGTTGTTATAATGAAACTGGTCGCCTGGCGTGAGGCGGGGGAACTGGCCCATGACACCGTCGCCTTCAACCATGAGTTTGTGACCCTTGGTATTGGTGACGATCCATTTGCGACCGAGGATGGTGACGATGCGGTGGCTTTCGTTTCGGATAGTGATATAATAGCCGAAGCGATAGGGGCGGTGGGCTGGGTTATCCGAGTGGGGGAGGTGTTCAACCCGGTCCACGCTTACCGAGAGTCCCGGAATTTCCTGGTATTTGGAAGCTTCAGCCACAGGAGAAAAGTGAATCAGCAGCTGATTTTAGTCAAGACGGCATCAGGTTGATCTTAAAATTTCGAGCGGGGGATGGGTGCAGACACCACGGCTCAAAACCAGGCCTGCCAAAATGGAGAGCAGGGTGGCCCCTCCAATGACGGCCAAAGGCAAAATAATACCAGGCCAGGGATCGGATTCGAAGACCCAGATTGACAAAGGAATATAAGCCAGTATCGCCAGCAAAGCACCAGCCAGTCCGGAAAAGAAGCCGAGTGCAGCGTATTCCGTCAGAAGAATGAGCCGGATCTGCCGGCTGGAGGCACCCAAGGTCCGGAGGAGCGAGCTTTCGCGTAAACGTTGATCCCGTCCATTGAGTAGAGTCCCGGCCAGGATGGCCAGGCCTGAAAGTAGAGTGAAACCGACCACGAACTGGATGACCACGGAAACCTGGTCCAGGATGTCCCGCACTGTCTCCAGAACCAGGGTAAGGTCAATGGCAGAGACGTTGGGAAAATCCCGGGCAATGTCGCGTTGCAGAATGCCGGAAGAGGCGTTTTCCGGAATGCGGGTGGTTACGATGTGGAAGCCCGGAGCGTTTTCCAGGACGCTGGGTGGGAATAGCATGAAGAAATTCAGGTTGAAGCGGCTCCAATCCACTTTCCTCAGGCTGGCGACCCGGGCCCGGATGCTGAGGCCCTGAACATCGAGAACCAGCTCATCGTTCAGTTGAAGGCTCAGATCTTTGGCCATATCCGTTTCGAGGGATAAGGGAACCGGAGCATTGGGGTCCTCGACCTGGTTGATCCAGCGTCCAGCCACGATGCTTTCGCTTTTGTTCAGATCAGTGCGGTAACTGGAGCGGAACTCGCGCTGAAGAATCCAGCGCGGGATTTTTCCCTGTTCCTGTAGTTCCCGCACCGGGATGCCTTTGACCGATTGGATGCGCATTGTCACTATGGCAGCCGTTTCCAGAACGGGGAGGTTTAGTTGCTGCACTAGGTTAGTCACGCCGGCCAATTGACTGGCCTGAACATCCACCAGATATACATTGGGGCTGTCTGTCACCCCGGCAATGGTGATTTTTTGCAGAGCGGCATGGTGGGTCAGGAGAATCAGGAGGAGCAGGAAAGAGCCAAGGCCGAGGGAAAACAAAAAAAGCAGGGTTTGGTTCCGGGGCCGGTGCAGATTGGACAGGCCTTGGCGGAGGAGATAGGGCCAGGAAGGGCGAATGATGCGACGGGCCAGGAAAATCAACAGGCGGGCCACTGCCCACAACGCGGCCAGGGTGAAGGCAAGCCCGGCCACCATACCGGCGGCCCGTGCCGGGTTGGGAATATTGAAGAGGGCAAGCAGCAGGAGCATTACCAGAAGGAAAAGACCTACCGCAACATGAGAACCTTTCCTGGAGGCTGTTTTTTCCTCTTGAATGGGATTCAGGGCGCGACCGGGGGATATGGAGGTCACCCGGCTTAAGGGAAGAAAAGTGAACGCGGCGCAGACAGCGAAACCGATGGCCGTGGCAAGGGCAGCGGTTCCCCATTCAGGAGAAATGTCCAACTGGATGGGTAATTGATTCCGGAAAAAAAACAGGAGAGCGATGTGTAAAAGAATTCCGAGACCAGCCCCGCCGAGAGCGCCCAAAACGGAAAGACAAAGGGATTGGATAAGATAAACAGCATAGGCGGACTGACCCGGACAGCCCAGGCAGCGCAACACGGCCACGGTGGAGATGCGCGCGTCCAAATGAATCCCGACGGCACTGGCCACTCCGATGGCTCCCAGAAGCAGGGACACCATGGCAATGATGCCCAGAAATTGCTGAAAGACATCCAGGGTTTTCCCCAGGGAATCTTTCCTGTCTTCCGGTGTTTCGAAACGCCATCCCTCCCCGGCGTAGGTTTTCCGGATAGTCTTGATCAGTTCCTGGTCGGTTGTTTTTAGGTAGAGATTATAAAAACCGAGACTGGACAAGCCTAGCAGACCGGTAGATTTAAGCTCTTCCAGATTCAGGTAGGCTTCGGGTGCCAGACCGCTGAAACGGCTGCTGCGGGGAGCCGGCTTGATGATGACGCCGAGCACGGGAAGATCCCGTTCACCGACACGCACGATATCGCCGATTTTCAGATTGAATTGGTCGAGGAGGGTTGCTTCCAGCAGAATTCCCGGTTTGCGTTGGAGATCCTTCCAGGCCTCGGCCGGTCGGCTCTCGACAGTTCCATAAAAGGGATAAAGCCCGTCGATACCCCGGAGCTGGACCAAGCGGCCGGCATTGGCCGAGGGGATGGACAACATGGAGGAAAAAGTGATCTCACGGCTGAGACGGACAGCCTGCGAAGAGATCTGACGGATGGTTTCTTCCGGAAGAGCCTGGCGCGAGCTGATCAGCAGGTCGGCTCCGAGCAGGCTTTTGGCCTGGGCACCGACTCCTTTTTCAACACTGACCTTGATGGAGTGGATGGAGGTCAATGCGGTCACTCCTGATACGATGGCGAGGGCAAAGATCAAAAGCCGGTGCTTTTGGGCACGGGCGTCACGCCAGGCCATGCGCCAAACCCAGGGATGAAACAGGGCAGGTAGAAGGCGGGCCGGAGGGGCTGCGGAGGAGGAGTCAGGGCCGGACATTGTTTTCCTCCGTCAGGATGCGTCCGGCACGCATGCTAATCACCCGCCCAGTCCTTGCCGCCAAAACGGGATCATGTGTGACCAGAACGAGGGCGGTGCCGGTTTCCTTGTTGAGGCGGAAGAGCATTTCCACTATCGGGTCGCTGGTTGCGCTGTCGAGATTTCCGGTGGGTTCGTCCGCGAACAAAAGCGCAGGGCGGTGGACAAAAGCGCGGGCCAGGGCAACACGTTGTTGTTCTCCGCCTGAGAGCTGGGATGGGTAATGATGAAGGCGGTCTTGCAATCCGACTTCGGCCAGAAGTCGGCAGGCCTCCGGGCCCCCGTCGTTTTGTCCCCGCAGTTCCAGTGGAACAAGGACATTTTCCAGGGCGGTCAGGGTGGGGATGAGTTGAAAGTTTTGAAAAACGAAACCGACCATGCGGTTGCGCAGAGCGGCGCGCTGATCTTCGTCCAGGAGACCGAGTTGCTGGCCGGCCAGCCTGACCCAACCTTCGCTGGGTTGGTCCAATCCGGCACAAAGTCCCAGCAGGGTGGTTTTGCCGCTGCCGGAGGGTCCGATGATTGCGCAGGATTCCCCGGCATGGACGCTGAGATTGACGGCTTGTAAAACGGTCAGTTCATGGCCGCCGTTGCGATAGGTGCGCCCAAGATCCCGGGTTTCCAGGATCAGGTCATTGACAGAAGAGGGTTCGGGAACGACATTGGGACGGGAGTTGACCGAAGATGAAGAAGAGCTGTTTGTATCAATCATGGGTATTACGGAGACTAGGTTCGGTTCTGTTATTGAACGGTATACTATGCTTCTCCTCCGTCGCCTGCGCAAGTGACCAAAATGCGGTTCCGGGACGGATTGTGGTTCTGGGTGACAGCATCACGTCCGGTTATGGGCTGCAAGACCCGGCCCGGGAAACGTATCCGGCCCTTTTAAGCCAAAAAATTGCCCAGGCAGGCTGGTCGTATCAACTGGTGAATGCGGGCGTGAGCGGGGACACCACCGCAGGAGGCCTGGGACGAATTCAATGGGTCATGAAAGGCGGGGCGGATGTATTAATCGTGGCCTTGGGCGGGAATGACGGCCTGCGTGGCGTTGCCCCTGCCACCACAGCCTCCAATTTATCCGGCATCATCCAGGAGGCGCGGAGGCACCAGCCTAATGTTAGTATAATTTTGGCCGGGATGAGAATGCCGGAAAGCATGGGAGCGGCTTTTGTCCGTTCTTATGCTACGATTTTTCCGGACGTGGCCACCCGTGGAAAGGTGTCATTGATCCCGTATTTTCTGCAGGGAGTGGGAGGTGTTCCCCGTTTTAACCAACCGGACCTGATCCACCCGACAGCGGAAGGCCAGCGTGTGATTGCTGAGACGGTTTGGAAAACCCTGAGTCCCGTGCTGGTGATCAGACACAAATTCCTACTCGAAAAAAAGAGCGCGGCGCAGGACGGATAAAGCGGTTTGGGGAGAAACCTTGTCGCCAGGGTAACGGTTCAATCCAGACAGGAGCAGGCAGGAGATGGCAACACCCGTCTGGGTAAAAATCCAACCACTGACCCTCGTGAAAAAAGAAGGGGAGCCGCCGCGCGGTATCAGGCGGGACTGAAGATAAACCAGGGAAGCCTGGATCATAAAAAAGGGAAGCCACTGCATCCAAAAGCCGGAAGAAGGCAGCCAGGAGGAAGAACCAGCCCAGAAAGCAGTGAAGAGGAGGGCGGAAGTCAGAAAGGTCAGGAAAATGGAGCGAAGCGGGTTCTGATTTCCTCCGGCAGGTTGATAGATGAATTCCTTCAGAAAACGGTGATACAGCACCTGCCATCGTTGCCAAAAATCGCGCGGGGAGCAGGCCAGCAGGGGGAAATGGAAAAGAGGCGGGACATGGACGCCGAACAATCTCGCCACAGCCACGGCGTAGTCGCATTGTGCGGAAAGCCAGAGAAACCAGAGAAGGTAATGGGTGAAGATCTGATACCAAGCGGAAATAAAGGAGCCCGCCCCGTTTTCCTGCAAGCCGACTGGAATCAGGAGATGGGTCTGGAAAAGAAGCAGTTTGCCGGTGCCGAGGAGAAACATTTTTCCGGCCGGCCAAAAGTTTCCAGGTTCTTCAAGGGTGCGGCTCCATTGATCCGTTGGGGACAGAATGATCGGCTTGAACAATTGCGGGATAAACAGGATATAGCCCAGATGTTCGAAAAAGCGCTGTCCCTGAACTTTGCCCTGATGGAATTCGCGTTCATACCACAGATAACGCAGGAAGAAACCGAGAAGCAGCGACTCCCTCAGCCATAACCAGAGCGCTGGTTTTGTGGCGAAGAGCAGGGGCAGGCTTTTCGGAATCAGAATGACAAAGGCGCCGAGGATGGCCCAAAAGAGGAGTCGGCGGTGTTTTCCCCCGAGATGGAGGCAGCCGAAAAGTGAGGCGGATGCCGCAAGTAGATAAAGTCCAAGAAAGGGTTCCACTTTGATCCAGAAAGCGAGGGAGCAAAGACCCAAAACGAGAGGAGCGTGGCCTTTGCTGCGGGCCAGAACCAGGAGCATGGCAACGCCGGCCAGGGACCAAAGCCAACCATGTTCAAAGACCTCTGTGTAACCGATGAGCCAATAAACGAGAAAAAGAGGCGTGAGAAACAACAGGTAAAGCAGCAGCCAGCCCAGTCCCTTCAGGAGATCCCGAGGATGGAGAGGGTTCATTAAAAGGGACGGAGCTTCAAGGCCGGAGATACTTTCCCAGATGGTGTAATTGGAGGGGAAACATCACTCTGCCAAAAAAGAACAGCGTTCGTTTCAGGGAATAGGGCTGTGAAACCAGACGGGTGGGATTGGTTTTGAGGGCCGTAAAGAGGGAGCAGGCGTCCGCGTTCTCCGCTTCAATGACAGTGTAGTTTTTACCGACCATGGAAAGGTCATGGCTGTCGGAGTTGGCAATGACTGGTTTGCCGTTGGCCCGGGCCCAGTCCACGGCTATCTGGTTGGGGCGGTTGTAAAAGCTGAAGTAAAGATGGGCGTATTCGACGGCGTCAATCAGCCCTTTGATTTCATTCAGGACAGGACCGGCGCAGGTGGAGCGGGGATAAAAGGGGTGGGGAGCAAAGGCGAAGACGGAGTTACCGCGTTTTTCGTGAAGAGCCTGAAGATCCGCAAAGGTGAATGTGTCAGGAATTTCATCCGGTTGGACGTTGAGCAGAACGATTTCGCGGCCCTCAATCATTTTTTCAATACCGGGAATCAGCAACAGTCCTTTGGTGCGGGCGTAAAGTATGGCGGCAGGATGATGGTAGACGCTTCCGTGGGGAGTGATGGCAATGGCATGTAAACCAGCAGCCACTGATTGATCAACAAGTTGGAAATCGTTGTAAAAAAGACGATCCACCGGATCGGAGCTGCAATGGTGGTGTAAATCGATGTTGAAGGCCGGCATGGCTGAGGCTGAGGATAGGAGAGAGCCGGGGGGGCCGCCAGTGGAAATTTGGCAGAAAATGGAGCGACTATTTTTTTACTGGCCCGGAGCGGTGCATGGTTCAGGATATGAGGTGAACACGAAAACATGACCTATTTTAAATTCCATCTGATTTTCAACCTGCCGCTTTTGCTGTTGGGGGCGGTGCTGGCGGGGCCAGGTTTCTGGACGGGCCCTGTTCTGACTTCTGCAGGCCTGGTTTTGTTGTTGGTTATGATTTTTACGACGCCTTGGGACAATTATGCGGTGGCGAAGGGGATCTGGGGTTTTCCCCGTGAACGGTTTTCGTTGAAGATATGGCATCTGCCCATTGAAGAATACGCCTTCTTCATCATTGAATCCGTGCAGGTCATGTGGTTGACCTACTGGTTGCTGGGCTTTTTTCCCGAGATGCAATCGTGGGCCAGCATCCCGATGTCACATCCTGTGGCGTGGGGTTCGACCGTGATTCTTTTGTTGGCCTGGATTCTGGTTGGCCTTTGGGGCAGGAAACGTTTTCATGCCCTGTCGCGTGGACATTACGCCTGGCATCTGCTTTTCTGGTTTGTCCCGGTGATTGTCCTGCAGTGGGCCGTTGCGGGGGAGACCATTTTTCCCCGTTGGCCGGTCATCGCGCTGGTGACGGCCCTGGTGGGAACCTACCTGTCAGTGGCGGATTACATCGCGATTGACAAAGGGATCTGGCATTTTGACCAGAAGCAGATCACGGGTTTAAAGATCGGCAAAAAAATGCCATGGGAAGAGGCGGCCTTTTTTTATCTGACGGCCTTTTTGGTGGCGCAGAGTTTTGTCATTTTGTTGCCGGAAGCGTTGAGGTGAATTAACTCGCAAGGAAAGCATGGGCTGTGCTTGCATTGACCCAATGAAAGTCGTGATCTTGTGCGGAGGTCGTGGAACGCGCTTGCGGGAAGAAACGGAATACCGGCCCAAGCCCATGGTTCCCATCGGAGGGCGTCCGATCCTTTGGCATATCATGAAGACCTATGCGCACTACGGGCATAGAGAGTTCATCCTTTGTCTTGGATACAAAGGGGACATGATCAAAGATTATTTCCGGAATTACCTCTGGATGAACAGTGACGCAACCCTCAATCTTGGCCGCCAGCCCAAAGTCCAGTTCCATAACAGCCATGAGGAAGAAGATTGGAAAGTCACTCTGGCCGAGACGGGTGATGAAACCGGAACGGCAGGCAGGCTGAAAAAAATTGAGCCCTACCTGGGCCAGGACGAGGCGTTTTTGTTCACCTATGGAGATGGGGTGGCCAATGTGGATATCAACAAGGTCATAGCGTTCCACCGGGAATCCGCCCGTCTGCTGACCCTGACGGCGGTGCATCCCCCTGGGCGTTTTGGCGATCTTGGTTTTGAAGGCGAAGCCCTCGTGGCCAGCTTCCAAGAAAAAGCAGTTGCAGAGGGTGGTTGGATCAATGGCGGCTATTTTGTGGCCTCCCGTCGCGTTCTGGAAAACCTGGATGGCTGTGAGAAAATCATGTTCGAGCAGGAACCGATCCGCGCGCTGGCTTCGGCAAAGCAGTTGGCCGCCTATAGGCACACCGGGTTTTGGCGTCCCATGGACACCTACCAGGAAATGCTTTCCCTCAATGAAATGTGGAGCCAGGGCCAGGCTCCATGGAAAGTCTGGACATGAGCCGTCTGCGTAGAGCCTATGAGGGTAAAAAAGTCCTCATCACAGGTCATACTGGCTTCAAGGGTTCGTGGTTGTCGGAATGGCTTTTGGGCCTCGGTGCCAGGGTCAGTGGCTATGCATTGGAAGCGGAGGACGAAGATGGAAATTACACAATGTCAGATCTGGCGTCCCGTATGCATCATCACGTGGGTGATGTCAGGGACAGGCTTCTTTTCACGAAATTTTTGAAAGAAGGCGCATACGATTTTATTTTTCATCTGGCCGCCCAGCCTTTGGTGGGGGATTCCTATCGCAAACCGGTGGAGACCTGTGAAACCAACATCATGGGAACCTGTCATCTTCTTGAAGCCGCGCGTTCTTTCACCCATCCCTGTTCCATGGTGGTTGTGACGACTGACAAATGTTATGAAAACATGGAACGTCCTTTGGCGTATTCCGAAGCCGATCCGCTGGGTGGCAGGGATCTTTACAGTGCCAGTAAGGCGGCAGTGGAATTGTTATCCCACGCCTATCGTTGTTCCTTTTTTGAAAATTCGTCTGTCAGGGTGGCCACGGCCCGCGCGGGCAATGTGATCGGCGGGGGAGATATGGCCAGGGACAGGATCGTTCCCGACGCCGTGCGTGCTTCCCGTTCCGGTCAGTCCATCATGCTCCGCAATCCTGCTTCAACGCGGCCCTGGCAGCATGTGCTGGAACCCTTGAGCGGCTATCTCTGGCTGGGGGTTCGATTGTCGGAAACATCTTCCACAGATGGAGAATTGTGCGGCGCCTTCAATTTTGGTCCCAGACTTGATTCCAACAGAAGCGTGTATCAACTGGTTGAGGAATTGTGCAGGCATCTTCCGGTCCGCTTTACGATGGAAGCTGTAGCTGCTGTTCAATCTTTTCATGAAGCGGGATTGCTGAATCTTGATAGTGCGAAGGCGGAAACGGTTCTGCATTGGAGACCAGTTTGGAATTTCGAAACAGCAGTCAAAAATGCTGCGGTATGGTATCGTGAAGTGGATCAGGGGAAAAACGCAGCGGATGCGACGAGACATGACATTGCCGCATATGAAAGAGCCGCGCATGGAGCGGGGCTGCCATGGAGTTTAAACCAGGAATGAGCCGCACGCCCGAAGAGCTAAAAGCGGAGATTTTGCGTATGACGCGCGAATACAGCAATCTCGTGCACATGCCCAACCATCCCGGACATCCGTCCGCTTTTGTTCCGGGCGAAACCATCGTTCCCTATGCCGGGAGGGTTTTTGACGCAGATGAGGTGGAGGCTGCGGTTTCTTCGACTCTGGACTTCTGGCTTACCCTTGGGCCTGAGGGTGAGGCTTTTGAGGGCGAACTGGCCTCCTTTCTGGGAACCCGGCGTTCCCTGCTGACCAACTCCGGTTCCTCGGCCAATCTCCTTGCACTTTCAAGCCTGACAAGTCATAAGCTGCCAGAAGAGCGCAGAATCCGGCGAGGTGATGAAGTGATTACCTGTGCGGCCGGATTTCCGACAACAGTGGCCCCCATTGTCCAAAACGGGGCGGTGCCTGTTTTTATAGATGCCGATCCGCTGACGGGAAATGCCAGCCTGGAACATCTTGAAGAAGCTTACAGGCCCGGGAAAACCAAGGCGGTCATGATGGCCCACGGACTGGGGAATCCGTTTGATCTGTCAAGGGTGGTGGATTTTTGCTCCAGGTATGGGCTTTGGCTGATTGAAGACAATTGTGATGCGCTCGGATCCGCTTACCGGATGCCGGGTGGGGACATGAAGCTGACAGGCACGTTCGGCGATCTCAGCACCCAAAGTTTTTATCCTCCCCACCATTTGACCATGGGAGAGGGCGGGGCGGTGAATGTGGTCAGCGACATGAAGCTGAAGGTTTTGGTGGAAAGTTTCCGGGATTGGGGACGTGACTGCTGGTGTGCCAGCGGAAAAGACAATACCTGCAACAAACGTTTCGGCTGGAAGCTGGGGGAATTGCCAGAGGGGTATGATCATAAATATATCTACAGTCATCTGGGTTATAACATGAAGCCGCTGGATCCACAGGCGGCCATTGGACGGCAGCAATTGAAAAAACTACCGGCTTTCATCCAGGCGCGAAAAAAGAACTGGGAAACCCTGAGGCGGGGGCTTGCGGATTTAGAAGACACCTTTGAATTCAGCCTTCCCACGCACGCCAAAGCATGGACGACGGATGGTTTTGTTTGGGATCATTCCGGGGCAGTCTGCTCGCCATCCTGGTTCGGGTTTCTTCTCCTGGTTCGGCCTTCTGCACCGTTCACGAGCAGGGATTTGGCACGCTATCTGGATGAAAAGAAAATCGGCAACCGAATGTTTTTCGGAGGGAATCTGATCCGTCAGCCTGCATTTGTGCAATTGAAAAAGGAACAACCGGAGGCCTTCCGCACGATTGGTGACTTGAAGGGCGCGGACCGGATCATGCAGGAAGCCTTGTTTCTAGGAACCTATCCCGGTCTGTCTCCTGCGATGTTGGCATACATGATTGAGACCATCGGAAACTTTGTGCGGAAATAGAGAGTCAGCATAAACAGGAAAAAAATCCGTGTCTGATCCTTATAAATATCCGGAGATGCGGAAAATCCTTGTGGAGGATTTCGAATGGATTTTGTCCGACTCGCTTCCCTTGGAAAAGTTGGCAGGGAGCACGGTGCTGGTGACTGGAGCGACGGGTTATATTGCGCGGTATCTGATCGAATTCTTGATCTACTGGAATGAAAAAAAACAAGCAGCCCCTTGCAGGATCATCGCCCTGGTCAGGAACCGTGAAAAAGCCGCATCGCTTTTTTCCCATTGCATGGGTCGGGATGATTTCAGATTGTTGGTTCAGGATGTATGTGATCCGGTCGGAGTGGATGAGCCTGTCCATTACATAGTTCATGCGGCCAGCCAGTCGTTGCCCAAAAATTATGGCAAGGATCCTGTCGGTTCGATACGCCCCAATGTGATCGGCACCTGGAATCTTCTTGAATTCGCCAGAACCTCGCAGTGCAGAGGTTTTCTTTTTTTAAGCAGTGGGGAGGTTTACGGAAAATTTGATCCACCCCCGGTTGATCCGATCCATGAGGCTTTTTTTGGCAAGCTGGATCCCCTGGATTTGCGTTCCTGCTATGCTGAAAGCAAGCGTGCTGCGGAAACCATGTGTATGGCCTGGGGATTGCAGTTTGGAGTTCCGGCAAAGATTGCGAGGCTTGGACATACCTATGGTCCCGGAATGGATCTGGAGGATGGAAGGGTTTTTGCTGATTTCACCGCGAGCATCGTCCGCGGCAGAGACATAGTTCTCAAAAGTGACGGTGCTGATTTCAGGCAGTTCTGTTATCTGAGCGATACCGCAAAGGGCTTGTTGCTTATACTCCTGAATGGCAGCGATGGAGAGGCTTACAACCTTGTCAACGTTGGGGCAGAAATCCGGATAGTGGATCTGGCCGAACTTCTGTGCGGTCTTTTTCCTGAAAGGAATTTGAGGGTGATCAAAGCTTCCTCGGGTGATTCCCCAATTCGTCCATGGAATCCCGGGGTAAAAGTGAATATAGAAAAGATCGGAAGGTTAGGCTGGCTTCCGCAGGTGGGTTTGGGGGAAGGTTTTAGGCGCACCATTGTCTCTTATGGTAATTTCTGCAAGGCTTGACCCCTCTGGGGTAGATCAGCAAAATGATCGCGTTCAGAGACAAGAGATGAAGCCACTACAACCGAACAAAAGCTTCCAGTCCAAGCGCAGGCAGGCGGAAGATATCACTTTTCGTGTGTGTCCTGTTTGCGGAGGTAATGAAAAAAAAAGGCTCATCCATCAAACCTTCAGTGGACTTTCCTCCGGAAGTTTTTTACATGGCTATGACGTTGTGGTCTGTGCCCAATGCGGGACGGGGTTTGCCGACGGCTTGCCAGCGGCATGGGAATTCGACCGTTATTACAAGGAAATGTCACAATGGGAATTTCCTGACAATTTCGGCATTGAATCGGCGCAGGACAAACAACGATTCGAAACGGTGACCGGCTACATGTTGGAGGAAAAGCTGGATTTGGAGTCGTCGATTCTTGATGTTGGATGTGCAACAGGCGGTCTGCTTGCAGCCTTCAAGAGAGGCGGATTCACGCGTCTGAAAGGGATTGATCCTTCTCTGCGTTGTGCCGAACTTGCCAGGAAAAATTACGGGATAGATGTTTTAACATTGACGGTTGGTGACTTGTCACAATTACAGGAGAAATTTGACCTGATTACGCTCTCGGGCGTATTGGAGCATCTTTACGACCCCAATCCGGCGATAGCCAATATTCGTAAACTATTGTCCGACGGTGGACTTTTTTATGTCAATGTTCCGGATGCTGGGGCTTTTGTGAAATATCTGGATGGTCCTTATCAACAATTCAGCATTGAACACATTCAATATTTTACAGAAGCGGCACTGGTAAACCTGATGAAAATAAATGGTTTCCAGCCGGTCCGGCTCATTGCCAGTGCCCAACCTTATACACTTACCTACAGTTATCCTGGTATCGAAGGAATTTTCAGGAAGGCCTCTGCCGGATCATGGGAGTATGAAGAAAAAAGTGAATCATCCTTGCGCGACTACATAAGGGTTTCCAGAGATTTGGCCAGCAGAGTTGAAACCCAGCTCGAAAAAGTGGCGGAAAGCGGTGAACCGATTTTGGTCTGGGGGGTGGGAACGAATACGCAAAGGTTGATGATGACAGGCCCTCTGGCAAGGGCCAATATTGTGGCCTTTGTAGATTCAAACTCACACTACCACGGCAAACTCCTAATGAACCGGCCGATTATCTCTCCTTTGGAAGTGGCGGACTTTCCTCATCCCGTTCTGGTGGCCACTTTCATTTTCAGGGAAGAAATCAGAAAACAAATCCGTGAAAAATTGGGATATAGCAACCCCCTCTTGTTTTTGGGAGATGACGGACCATTTCAGGGGAGATCGTTATGAGAGATAAAGAAAAACACCATTCCGTATTGGACGGCATACAACGCAGGTTTCTGTCCGGCGACATCGATAAATACCAGTACTCGCGCGATCTCCATTCTAACCACATGGGCCTGTTTGATTATGCGCGATGGTTGGAAAAAACCGGGATCAAAGAAATCAAGATCGGTAAAAACGAGGTCAGCCTGTTGACCGACGATGGTTTATTGTTCCCGTTGGACACGGAGGATCAATATCTGCCTCCGACCCAGTTGTTGAATTTTGGGGACTATGAACGCCCGGAGAGAGATCTGTTGTTCCGGATAATCAAACCGGGCATGACAGTTTTCGACATAGGAGCCAATATAGGATGGTATTCACTTCTAATAGCCCAAAAAATGCCGCAATGCAAATTGTTGGCTTTTGAACCCATTCCATCCACGTGCCGCAGGCTTTCCCGTAATGTTGAGCTGAACAGGTTGTCCAATATCACCGTATATAATCATGGCCTTTCCGATTCTGAGGAGGAAAAAATCTTTTATTTTGCCCCTGAGATTTCCGGCGCCGCTTCGGGAGCCAATATCCTTGGCTGGGATACGGTCCGGACCGAGAAATGCAGGGTTCGCAGAATGGATGATGTGTGGCGGGAAAATGCCTTACGTGTGGATTTCATCAAATGCGATGTGGAAGGGGCTGAACTTTTCGTTTTTCGCGGTGGTGCGGAGTGCCTGGCGTCCGACAAACCGGTGATTTTTTGTGAAATGCTGCGAAAGTGGAGTGCGAAGTTCAGCTATCATCCCAACCAGATCGTGGACATGCTCAAAGAGCTTGGATATTCATGTCACGCGGTTGGATCTGTAGGCATAAAGAAAATGACGAAGATGGATGAAAGCACCGAGGAAACCAATTTCATTTTCTTCCACGATATCAGCCATGCCTGCATCAAAGAGAATCTTGCTGCGGATGGTTTGCTATTGTGAAAAAATCAGGAAACAATTTGAATTCCATTATGAAACATATTTCTGTTGCCACCGGCACCTACAATGAAGAGGAAAACATCGACGAGTTTTATTCCAGGGTGAACGCCGTATTTCAGAAACTCCCAGGCTATACCTATGAGATTCTTTTTATTGATAACTGTTCCACGGACGGGACTGTGCAGGCTTTGCGCCGATTGGCGGCAACCGATCCCAAGGTCAAGATCATCATTAATGCCCGTAACTTCGGACCTATCCGTTCGGGTTACCATGTCATCCTCCAGGCGACCGGAGACGCGGTGATCGCACTGGCCTCGGATCTGCAGGATCCGCCGGAACTGATAAGTGACTTCATCGCAAACTGGGAAAAGGGTTATAAAATCGTTCTGGGTATCAAGAATCAAAGCGAGGAATCGGTGTTTTTTTTTACCATCAGGAAATTTTACTATCAGTTGGTCATGCGCTTTGCCGATGTGAAGATGAATATCAACAGCACGGGATTCGGTCTTTATGACGCCGAGGCAGTCAAAGTTTTCCGCAGCATACGTGACCCTTATCCTTATTTCCGGGGACTGATCTGCGAAATCGGTTTTGAAAGCGCGAAGGTATACTTCACCCAGCCGAAGAGAAAGCGCGGTATTACGAAATCCAACTTCTATCTCCTTTATGACGTGGCCATGCTGGGTATCACGGAACATTCCAAGGTGCCCCTGCGCCTGGCCACCATGCTCGGCTTCGGGGCTTCCATTCTCAGCTTTTTCGTCGCAGTCATCTACTTTTTTTACAAGCTGTTTTACTGGCGCGATTTTTCGCTTGGAACGGCACCGATTGTGATAGGACTTTTCTTTTTCAGTTCGGTTCAGCTGTTCTTTATTGGTATTCTGGGCGAATACATAGGTTCCATTCATACCAAGGTTTTGAACCGTCCGCTGGTAGTTGAAAAAGAGCGGATCAATTTTTAAATCCCAATTCCACGGAATTGTTGGTTAAATTCCGCTTTTACGTAGGGCAAGTACTTGACATAAAGACAGATGGAATTGAGAATTCGTGATAGTACTTCCACCCTTTCTTAAAATTATGTCTAAACTTGAGATCAAAATCGGCAATCAACTAGTAGGAGACGGACATCCCAGTTATCTCGTTGCGGAGATAGGAATCAATCACAATGGTAAAATTGATATCGCGAAAAATTTGATTTCCGTGGCAAAAGGAGCCAACTGGAATGCTGTCAAATTCCAAAAACGCAGTGTTGATGTTGTTTACACGAAGGAAGAGCTTGAGAAACCCAGGGAAAACCCCTTCGGTGCAACCAATGGTGACCTGAAGCGTGGCCTGGAATTTGGCCAGAACCAGTATCAGAAAATTAATGAGTATTGTCAGGACAACGAAATCACTTGGTTTGCTTCCTGCTGGGACGAGCCGTCGGTTGACTTCATCGCCCAATTCAATCCACCCTGCTATAAAATTGCGGCGGCGTCCCTCACGGATGATAATCTGTTGAAGTATACCCGCGCCAAAGGCAAGGCCATTATTCTTTCTGTCGGGATGAGCACGCTCGCGGAGGTGGATCATGCGGTGGAAGTTCTGGGAAAAAAAGATCTTATTCTTATGCAAACCTGCAGTGCCTATCCTTCAGCTTATGAGGACTTGAATCTGCGTGTCATCCAGGCGTTAAGGGAGCGTTATGACGTTCTCGTGGGCTACTCCGGTCACGAAACTGGAATAGCTTCGACAGTGGCCGCAGTAGTTCTGGGCGCATGCATTATCGAGCGGCACATTACTTTGGATCGCGCTATGTGGGGCTCGGATCAGGCGGCATCCGTCGCGCCCAGCGGTATTTCCCGCATTGCCCGTGATATACGATTAGTGGAAATGTCTTTGGGGTCATCTGAGAAAAAGCTTCTTCCAAGCGAGATTCCCGTCATGAAAAAGCTGCGCCGGGTGGGCCTTAAAGTTTGAAAACCGAAATCAAAGCCGTTGCCCTGGATGTGGACGGAGTTTTGACGGACGGCACTTTTTGGTGGGGGGGGGACGGGCAGGAATGGAAGCGCTTTTCATTCCGGGACATCATGGGAATTTCGCAGGCCACGAAGCGCGGCATTGTTTTCGCCCTTATCTCCGGTGAAAAAAGCCCCCTCATCGATCGCTATGCGGCCAAAATGGGGATCAAGAACGTTTTCCAAGGCTGCAAAGACAAAGAGGCCGCCTTGCGCTCGTTTTCCCTAACCACCGGTATCGAATTGGAGGCCATATGCTTCATGGGGGACGACATCAATGATCTCGGCGCCCTGAAAGCGGCGGGATTTTCCGCGGCTCCAGCCGATGCCTATGGACCGGTGCGCGAGCTGGTGGATTATGTCACCAAATTTCCGGCAGGCTCCGGTGCGGTTCGGGAACTGCTGGACCTCATTGCCCCATGAAACTTTCCGACTATGTGATGGCATTTGTGGCCGGACAGGGCGTGAAACATATCTTCATGCTGCCGGGAGGAGGCGCCATGCATCTCAATGATTCTCTCGGCCAGTGCAGGGAACTTGAATATGTCTGTAATCTTCATGAGCAGGCCAGCGCCATGGCCGCGGAAACCTATGCGAAGGCCAGCGGCAATCTGGGCGTGGCGTTGATTACGACGGGTCCCGGCGGAACCAATACCATCACCGGCGTGGCCGGGGCCTGGCTGGATTCGACTCCCTGCCTTTTTATTTCCGGCCAGGTCAAGCGCAGCGACATGAAGGGCCTGACCGGTGTTCGGCAGATGGGAGTGCAGGAAGTTGACATCACAGCCATTGTCGGCCCCATCACCAAATATGCCGTTACCGTAATGGATCCTGTAAAAATCCGTTACCATCTGGAGCGGGCGGTTCATACGGCCCGCTGCGGACGACCGGGCCCTGTCTGGGTTGATATCCCTCTCGACGTGCAGGCGGCGGAAATCCAGCCGGAACAATTGGAAGGGTTTAAACCGGAACCAAGTGAAGTGGAATCCGGTAGTGCGGATCTGGGCTCGCAGATCGACGCCGTCATTGAATTGTTGAACAACTCAGAGCGTCCTGTCCTGCTGGCCGGGAATGGCATACGTCTCTCGAAGGCCCTGCCCGAGTTCAACCAACTCATTGAATCCCTGCAGATTCCCGTATTGACAACATGGTTGGCCGTGGACTATTTCGCCTACGACCATCCGCTTTACCTTGGCAAACCCGGATCGGTGGCACCGCGCGGGGTCAATTTTGCCTTGCAGAATTCCGACCTTCTTTTGAGCATCGGTTCCAGGATTGATTTCACCATCACGGGTTATGCCCCTGAACGCCTGGCCCGCGGGGCGAAGAAAATCCTCAACGATGTCGACCCCGCCGAACTTGGGAAGCTTTCCTCCTTCTCCGACGTTGCGGTCTGTGCTGATGCAAAACAATTTATCTCGGCACTGTTGAATCGGCGTAATGAAATCAAAACGAGCAAGCGGGATGCCTGGTGGGCACGATGCCGGGACTGGAAAACAAAATATCCAGTGGTTCTTCCCGAACACCGCAGTCCGGAAAGCCGCGTAAGCACCTATTACCTTGGGGAAGTGCTATCGGAAGAGTTGAAGGAAAAGGATCTGATTGTTTCGGGAAGCTCCGGAGCCGGTATAGAAATTTTCCAGCATGTGCTGAAACTGAAGGCAGGCCAGCGCCTGTTCCATACCACGGCATTGGGCTCGATGGGTTATGGTCTTCCCGCCGCCATCGGCGCTTGCCTTGGTTCAGAACGACGGGACACTGTCTGTGTGGACGGAGATGGCGGAATACAAATGAATATCCAGGAATTTGCCACCGTGGCCCGGCTTGGGCTTCCTATCAAGTTCTTCATTCTGAACAACAACGGCTATTCTTCGATCCGGACCTCCCAACTCCGATGGTTCGGACGGTTGACGGCGGCCGACCCGACCAGCGGGCTGAAGCTCCCTGATATTCTGGGTATTGCGGCGGCCTACGGCCTGGCCACAAAAAGAATCGAGAACCAAAAAAATCTGCGTGCGGAGGTCAGGGCCGTTCTGGACATGCCCGGGCCCGTCGTGTGCGATGTCATATCCCTTCCGGACGAAGCCCGCATTCCCAGCCTCTCTTCGGCGCAACGCAAGGATGGTTCCCTCTTCTCAAAACCATTGGAAGACCTTTGGCCTTTCCTCGACAGGAAGGAATTCCTGGAGAACATGATCATCCCACCCGTGGAGGAATAATGCAGATAGGCATCATGCAAGGCCGGCTGCTTCCGCCCCTTGGGCAGCGCATCCAGGCTTTTCCAGAAAAGGAGTGGGCGGAGGAATTTTCCCTGGTGGAGCGCGCGGGCCTTGATGCGATTGAGTGGATCTATGAACTACCCGGTGAGGAAAACAATCCATTGGCAAGTGGCGAAGGGATCGACCGCATCAAAAAGCTTTCGGAAGAATATTGGGTGGAGGTCCGTTCCGTGTGTGCCGATTACTTCATGGACAGGCCTTTCCTGAGGGCTACCTCCCAAGAAGCTGCGGGAAGGATCACATTGCTCTGCGATCTTTTGGAAAAATGCCGGCAGCTGCCAGTAAGCCATGTGGTTCTTCCCTTCGTTGATACTTCGCGGATTGAAAACGACGCTGAGATGTTTTTGGTGGCTGAGCTTTTGCAGAGGGCTCTGCCTGCCGTAGAGAAAACGGGCGTTGAACTACATCTTGAAACGTCCCTGCCTCCCGCGAAGTTTTCCGCTCTGCTCGAGCGCATTGACCATCCGATGGTCAAAGTTAATTATGACTCGGGCAACAGTGCTTCACTGGGCTTTGATCCCCTTGAGGAGTTTTCGGCCTATGGCGGAAGGATCGGGAGTGTGCACATCAAGGACCGTTTGAAGGGCGGAGGAACGGTGGCGTTGGGAAAAGGGGATACCGATTTTGTGTCGGTCTTTGGCGGACTCAAGCGGGCTGGTTACCAGGGAGATTTTATTCTTCAGGTTGCCCGCGATGTTGCTGGCGGGGAAATGGATTGGGCGGTTCACAACAGGGCTTTTGTGGAACGTCACGGGAAGGAAGCGGGATTCTGATATGAAAATACTTATGATAGGCCTGGGTGGAATAGGACAAAGACACACCCGAAATCTCCGGACATTATTCGGAAATGACGTGGAGATCCTTGCCTACCGCGTGCGCGGGCAGTCGGAAGCGCTGACGGACAAACTGCAAATTGAAGCAGGCAGCAATCTTGAACATAAATACCAGATCAGGGTTTTCAAGGACTTGGACAGGGCTCTTGCGGAAAGACCCCAGGCCGCCTTCATCTGCAATCCAAGCAGCCTGCATGTTGCTTCGGCCACCGCCGCCGCCCATGCTGGTTGCCATCTTTTCCTGGAGAAACCCCTTTCCCACAGTCTTGAAGGATTGTCCGGCCTTATCGAACTGGCGACGAGCAAAAGCCTGGTCTCGCTCGTAGGCTACCAATTACGTTTTCATCCCTGTTTGCAACGGGTGCGGAGCGTTCTCAACGCGGGGCTGATCGGCCGCGTGCTTTCAGTCCGGGCCGAAGTGGGGGAATATCTTCCCGGCTGGCATGTTTACGAGGATTATCGGCAGATGTACGCTTCCCGTGATGAACTGGGGGGCGGGGTCATCCTTTCCCAGATACATGAGATGGATTATCTCTACTGGCTGTTTGGCCTGCCCGGCCGCATTTTCGCGATGGGTGGACACCTGAGCAGCCTGGAGATAAACGTGGAGGATGTGGCAAGCATCCTGATGGACTGCGGCGGCGTGCCGGTGCACCTTCATCAGGATTACGTTCAGCGTCCTCCCAGCAGGACCTTGCAGATCATCGGGGATACCGGGAAAATAATGGTGGATTTCAGGACTGCTTCCTTCACCCATTTTGATGCAGACGGAAAAGTGGCCACGGAGCAGTCCTTCCACGACTTTGAACGGAACGAGATGTTCATGTCGGAATTGCGCCACTTTTTCGCCTGCATCAAGGGAGATGAAAAATCACTTGTTTCGTTGAGTGATGGAGTGCAAAGCCTTAAGATGGCACTGGCGGCGAAGGAATCGATCAGGACTGGGAGAGTTGTACATCTGGCGTGAATAAGATGAAAAAAAGCAGAAAAAACCTATTTGACCTCAAGGGGAGGGTGGCGGTGATCACTGGGGGACTCGGCCTTTTGGGGCAGCAGCACGCTGAAGTGATTGCCGGACATGGTGGGATACCGGTTTTGGTTGACCTGCATGCGGCCGACCCGTTGCAGATCCGGAAACGTTTTGGGCCAAAGGCCCTTTCACTACAGGGTGACATCACCGGGAAGGAGGATGTGATCCGGCTTCTTGGGATTGTCCTGAAAAAATTCAAACGAATCGATATCCTCATCAACAATGCGGCCAACAACCCCAAGGTTGAAAAGGCGGGGGATTTGACTTCTTCACGTCTTGAGAATTTTTCGCTCGACCGGTGGCGGGCCGATTTGGCCGTGGGCCTGGATGGGGCCTTCCTATGCAGCCAGATATTCGGGGCTGAGATGGCATGCCGGAAAAAGGGTGTCATCGTCAACATTGCGTCCGACCTCGCGGTCATCGCCCCGGATCAGCGAATTTACCGCAAGCAAGGCGCGGCGGAACGGGACCAGCCGGTGAAGCCTGTTACCTATTCGGTGGTAAAGACCGGACTGTTGGGATTGACGCGCTACTTGGCCACTTACTGGGCGGAACAGGGTGTGCGCGTCAACGCGCTTTCCCCCGGAGGCATCTACACCGCACAACCGGAAGACTTTGTCGTGCGCCTGAGCAACCTGATACCAATGGCCCGTATGGCAAAAGTGGATGAGTACCAAGGGGCTCTGCTTTTCCTGTGTTCGGATGCGTCTTCCTACATGACGGGTTCAAATTTAGTTGTCGATGGGGGAAGGACTTGTTGGTAAGAAAGCAGGATGAGCCACATCTACGCATCTCCCGCCGAGGAACTCAGTGCCTTGCTTGGCGAGGAAATCGGCGAGGCCAAACGGAGAGAGTCAACAACCTTTGACAGTCTGGTTTCATCGGAGGCGGACTCCATTGTCCTTTTCGGTGCAGGAGGCCTAGGAAGAAAAGTTCTCGGGGGTCTGGTCAGGACCGGTTTCAAGGTGGTCGCCTTTGCCGATAATAATTCCAGGCTCTGGGGAAAAACGGTGGAAGGAATTCCGGTTTATTCGCCACTTGAAGCGGCACAAAAATTCGGAAATTCCTGCAAATTCATCGTTACGATCTGGAGGGGGAGGGCGACTGAGACCATGAAGGAAAGGTGCCGCACCCTGACGGAGCTTGGGTGTCGGGGTGTCATACATTTCGGTGCGCTCTTTTGGAAATGCCCTGAAATTTTCCTGCCCCATTATTCCCTCGACCTGCCTCACAAGGTCTTGGAAAATGCCGAATGCGTCCGGCGGGCCTTCGGACTTTGGGGGGATGAAGCGTCGCGGAAAGAATTTGTTGCCCAGATCCGGTGGAGGCTTCATCTCGATTTCGATGGCCTGCCGGGCCCGGTTGCACATGAGATTTACTTTCCCGATGATCTCGTCAAACTTTCCCCCGAGGAGCAGTTTGTGGACTGCGGTGCCTTTGACGGTGACACCCTCGAAAGTTTCCTGCGGGTAAGCCAAGGCCGGTTTGGACGTTTTTTTGCTTTTGAAGCGGATCCGGGGAATTTTAAAAAACTCCAGGAAAACGTGGCGCGTTTACCTGCCGACCGGAATTCAAAAATTAAAGTTTTCCCATTAGCGGTGGGCAAGGGTTCAGGAAAAGTCCGTTTTGACCCGACGGGAACGGAAGCATCAGCCGTGGGACAGGGAAGCCTTGAAATTGATGGTGACTGTTTGGACGCGACTTTGAAGGGCAGCACTCCTACCTGGATCAAGATGGATATCGAAGGTTCTGAACCTGACGCTATTGACGGAGCGAAAGATATCATTGCGAAGAACTGTCCTGTCCTGGCCATCTGCGTCTATCACTTACAGGATCATGTCTGGAGCATTCCTCTTCAGATCAGCAGGCTTTCGGATCAATACAGTTTCTTCCTCCGGCCCCACCTCTTTGAAAGCTGGGATCTGGTCTGTTATGCTGTCCCCAGAGAGCGCTTGCTAATGGACAAAGCCAGAGAGCTTTAGGGCCACTTGAGCGATGCCGGGATGTATAAAAATTTGCTCGTGCAGAACTATGTGTGCAGTGTAAGTCTCTACCATGGATGATTGCCCAAAGAGCAGCTGGTTTAAGATGGAAAAGCTCTACGATTCTTTCGCAGAAAAACCCCAGTGGTGGGCGGCAGTCTGTTCTGTTTTGCTTTTTGCTGTACTACAGGTGCTGCGCCCTTATTACTTTTTGACGGACGATAACCTGACAGGTTTCATGCCCGTGATGGAAGAAGTGTTGCGGAGGATATGGCTCGGGCAGAATATTTTCGAGAATCCTTACTTGTTCGGGGGCGGAAATTTTTTCAAGGATCCCGGTTCTCTTGGAATTCTGAATCCTGTTGTGTTGCCGGTTCTGTTCTTTCCGGAACAGGTGCGTCACCTGTTGATGGTGGAGTGGGTGGCATTGGTAAGCTTCGTTTTGGGCAGTTGGGCTTTTGTTCAAATGGCCAAATCCTTGAGCAGGACTTATGGACTCCCGGACTTCCCGGGGGCATGGATTTTCCTGTCCTTGAGTTGGAACTTTGGACTTTTTTCCCTCGCAGTTGGTTCAAGCTGGCTGGGTTTTCTTGGAAGCCAGGCGGCCGTGCCCCTGCTTTTCTGGGGGATGGTTGAAAGGAACGCCCGCAGGAGCTTGTTGCTTCTTTTGGTTGGTGCCGGATACGGGTTGTTCTGTGGCCATATGCATCCTTTTCTCATGTCCGCACTTTTTTTCAGTCTGATGGTTGTGCCTCTGGCTCTGATGGAAAAAAGGTGGGGATTGCTGTTGCGCTGGGGAATTACTTACGGCGTCTATCTCGCTCTGCTGTCCCCTTGGTTGTATTTCTCCCTCCAGGAAGTCGGGGCTTCTGTGAGGCAGGAAGAGCTTGCTCTGGATGGTGCCAAATCGTTGAGTTATCCGCTTATTTTGCAAATGGCATCGTTGATAGCCGGGCCGATCTTTTCTTTTGACGGTCTCGGAGCCGAATACTTCAGGCTCAGCAAAGCTTATATGACTTCCATTGCTTTTACGTCCTCAGGGATCTTGTTCGGGCTTCTATTGTTCAGGAATTCGCTCAGATGGAAAAAAGCCTGCTGGTTCTTTGTCTTCTTTTCGGTTTTTATTTTTTTCAGCCCTAAGCACCCTATGTTTCCCTATCTACCGTTTATCGCTGCTGCGCTGTTCGGGTTGACGGCGCTCTTGTTGAAGGAGGGTATTACAACACTGGAAAAAGTGTGCCTTCTCTTTGTTCCTGTTTTAGTTGTCTTACTTGATAGGCCTGACTGGTTGACGTCCGTCATTTCACAAATTCCTGTATACAGATTTCTGCGTTGGCCGGTTCGGGAAGTCATCCTCATGACCTTCCTGTTTCATGTTATCCTGTTGTTTAATTGGCAATCGTTTACGGCCAGGATGCGCAAACTTTCCATGGTGGCGGGTGTTCTTATGATGGCTGGTTTTATCGCGGCTCATGGCAATCCGTCCTTCAGTCTGATGGAAATCGACCGCCGCCTGATCATCAGTGGTGAGGCCGCGCAGTGGTGGAAAAAGATCAAGTCGGAATCGGGCGATGCAGGTCCGTGGATTGCCGTGGTGGATGTAAAAACGCTCATGCAGATGGATTATCGGGTTCCCTTTACACTGACAGGTTCTTATAACTACCCCTCCTTTTTTGAAATCAGAAGTCTCACTGGTTACTGCGGAAATTGGATTGATATGTCAAAAAATTGGAGTGGAGAAAAACCTTATCACTGGGCTGGAATTTTCGGTCCGGAAGAGGGGGCGAGACTACGTGCCAGGAACCCGGAGCTTTGTTATGTTGAAATCAAGGAGTTGGGACCTGATTATGCGGAAGTGGTTGCCATCAGCCCCAAGACAGGACAGAAATGGACATTCAAGGTAAAATTGGAACCCTGACATGAAACGCCATATTTCCAGGTTAGGGCATTGTTTGACCGGATAAACCCCCTCCATGAAAGCTTCAGCCAAGATAGTTTGCTCCCCGTTGTTCTGGGGGCTGGGAGCACTCATTGTCGTTGCTGTGTATCTGCTCCTTTGGTGGAACAAAGCCTTGGGAGGGACAACTGAAGGCTGGTTCCAACACTTTGCTCATTTGATGATGCAGGGGCAAATGCCCTACCGTGATTTCTATTTGTTCACACCTCCGGGCCATTTACTGGAAACGGCTGCTGTTTCACGACTGATGGGGACGGATTTTATCGATTTCCGCATTTTTGGTTTTGTTCAAAGGATGGCCATCTGCGGGATGCTCTATATGTGGCTGGCCAGGCTTTTTCACCCCTTTGCGGCCTTTGTCGGGGCTGTCTTCTGTCTTTTTGTCTACTCGGGAGATCAGCCGGATGTTCTCTTTTATGCCCATCACAGCACGGCATTCTGGAGTCTTCTGGCCTGTTGGGCGGCTTCACATCTGGATATCAAATCGCGCCTCTGGATCGTTTGGATCCTTTGTGCAGGTCTGGCTGCAGGTCTGAACTTCTGTGTTAAACAGACTACTGGGTTGGGTGTGACCCTCTTGATTCCGACGGCATGGGTGCTGATGGCCTGGAAGTCTGACTATTGGCAGCGTCTGAAGCCCGCTATCCTCACGTTTGCTGCGGCCTGGGTGGTTCCTGTGCTTTGTGTGGGTCTTTGGCTCTATGCCAATGGAGCCATGGCTGCCTTTGTTGAGCAGACGTTTCTCAAGGGCACCAATGCCAAGGGACCTCTTCTGGATGTCTTGCTTCGTCCGTTTACACCGTGGCCGGTGGCCGCTGTCTATCTGTTGATGATGGGATCCATTTGTCTGATTTCGCTGGGCTTGAGGCAGAACAGCAAAACTCCTGAGGAAACCGCCGGGCCGGCGGAGTGGCTCAGGCTATCGCTTGTTCCCGCGTCTGCCATGCTGCTGGTGATTGCAGCAGGCTACTGGTTGGGGAGGGGACTGTGGACTTTGTTTCCCAACAACGAGACATTCACCATGCTTAGGCTGAACGACATGTTTTTGATTGCCTGCGCTTTCCCAGCCAGCACGGTGTTTGCTTGTTTGTATTGTCCCTTATGGATACGCAAAGAAGAAAACCGTCCGGTCTTTTTCATGGCGTCTATTGGAATGGGAATGGCACTGTTTTATGCGATCTCTTTTGTTTTATATAATCCTATGGTATTGCCGGGGCTGGGGCTCCTGGTTGCATACCTGACACATCTCCTTTTTAAGTCGGCCGTAGCAACACCGGCCAAACGCCGACCCTTTTACCTGTTCATGCTTGCTCTTTTGTTGCAGATGGCGGTTCTCATCACCGCCCGGTTGTTGATTCCTTTTGATTTTTATGGCTGGCGGGAGCCTGCGGTTTATGCCAAGCGGAGTGAGCCTTCCTTGCCGCAATTGCGGGGACTGGATCTCAGTGCCCAAACCAATTCATCTGTTGCCAGGATGGTTGAATTGATCCAACAAAATTCAGGCGAAATGGAGACGCTGTTTGTTTTCCCGCATTTTCCCATGCTTTATACCTTGGCCGACAGGTCCCCCGCCACGTTTGCGCAGGTTCATTGGTTTGACGTTTGTCCCGACTATATGGCTCGGGAAGATATGGAGCGTTTGAGAAAAAATCCCCCTAAAATCATGATGATCATGAGCTTTTCCGATGAAAACATGACGATGATGGAGAGGCTCTATCGGGGCGGGAAAAAGTCAGGCCAGCGCGACATGATGCATTTCCTTGAAGAATCCACGAGCGGATACACACTTCTCTCTGAATTCTCCGGATACCCTTATCTTCTTCCCATCAGGATGTGGGTTCGCAATCCCTAAGTTACGGTAAAATCAGATGAAACGCCTTCCGCAAGGTAACGGGTCGAACTGGCTGACTCCGGCGTGGATCTTGGGACCTTTTGCGGCGCTTTTGGTTTTTGTTGGGATTCTTTCGTGGCTGAAAGAAAGACCTTTTCTTCCGGTGGATAATTACGGCGGAAACGGCCCAGGGTTTATGAAACATGGGAACTTTGGAGCGGCCAGAGTTTTACCGGCTTTATGCCTACTTTATAGAGGAGAGCAGGATCCATCGTGACCGGACCTACCGGCAGGACGTTTTCACCGAGGCAGCTGATGGAAGGTTGCTTCCCAAACATCCGGTGATCATCAGTGTCATGGCGGCACCCTTTTATGGATGGATGGGCCAGGTTGGTTTCTGGGTCTTTCAACAACTGGTTTTGCTGGCACTGATCATTTCACTCTATCGCGTGGCCCGGGATCTGGCTGGTCCTGAGGCGGCACTATTGACCTGCGCTCTCGCAGCGGCTGGAACGAACCTGGTTTGGTATTATTCCTACAATTTTTCCTACGATATTCCTGGCACGATGTTTATCATGGCCGGATTGTCTTACTTGAAGAGATATCCGTTGTTGGCCGGAACCCTCTTCGCTCTCAGTCTCTATGTCAGAGCGGCCAATGTGGTCGTTTTGCCTTTTCTGGTTTTGGCCTGTTGGCCTCCGGGGACGGATTTCCGAAGGATTCTACGACCGTGGATATTAGTAATGTCGGGATTTCTCGCTGTCATACTGCCGTATCTTGCTCTCAATCATCTGATCTACGGGGATGCGTTGAAAGGAAACTACTCCCTGATACCGGTCTTTGCCCAAGGAAAAGTGTTGTATGATGTGGAAACAACCGATTTCTCCTGGCGTTTTTTCCGGGAGGAAGCCTTGGCCCGTCTGTGGGGACATCCGGAAAGCGTTTTGTATGCGTATCCGGGACTGTTTGTCAGTATCCTATCCCTACCATGGATCCTGCGCCTCCCGGGTCGGGAACGCCGGTTCGCTGTTCTGCTGTTTTTGGCAGGATGCTCCATGATCGTGCTGTTTTTCTGTTACAGCGGCTGGCTGAAAGCGCACGGGGACCGTTATGTGTTGCCGGCAGCGTTTTTGATGTTGATACCAACCGCTCTGGTTTTTCGCAGACTTTCGAATGCGTTGCAGAGCCGCTTAAAAAAGGGCTAACGCCTGACAAACCTGATCTGCCTGTTGGTGGGTCAATTCGGGATATAAAGGCAAGGCCAGGCATTCGTTGGCCACCTGTTCGGCGACGGGAAAGCTTCCCTTTGTATAGCCCAGCGGGCTGTAGCATTTCTGCAGATGAAGCGGAATCGGGTAGTGGATGGCGGAGCCGATACCTTTTTCCTGAAGGTGCGCGGCGATTTCATCACGCCGGGGGTGGCGGATAACATAGAGATGCCAGGCACTATGGGCCCACTCTTTCTCTTTCGGTAGAATCAGGGAACTTCCTTTCAGGCCTTCGGTATAAAGTCCGGCCAAAGTCCGGCGTGCTGCGGTCCACCGGTCCAGATGTTTCAATTTGACGCGGAGCACGGCACCCTGCATGCCTTCCATGCGGTAGTTGTAGCCCACCTCGTCATAGTGATAACGCTGATAGGAGCCGTGGTTGCGCAGCGCCACTGCGCGTTTGGCCATGGCTTCATCGTTGGTGACAAGGGCACCGGCTTCGCCACAGGCTCCGAGATTTTTTGTGGGATAAAAGCTGAAAGATCCCTGGGTTCCCATGGTTCCCACGGGACGGTTTTTATACCGGGCTCCATGGGCCTGGGCGGCGTCCTCCACGACAGGAAGTCCGTATTTTTCGGCAATGGCAAGGATGGCGTCCATGTCGCAGGGATGGCCGTAAAGATGGACCGGTAGAATGGCTTTGGTTTTGGAGGTGATGGCAGCCTCAATTTTTGCAGGGTCGATCTGGTAGGATTCAGGTTCGATGTCGACGTAAACGGGTTTGGCTCCGACGTAAGAGATGGCCCAACTGGTGGAGGCAAAGGTGAAAGGAGTGGTGATGACTTCGTCACCCGGGCCAATGTTGTGCAAGAGCATGGCGATGTGCAGTGACGAAGTGCCGCTATTCATGCCAATGCAGTAACGGGCTCCGCTCCAGGCGGCGAATTCTTTTTCGAAAGCGTCAACATCAGGTCCGAGACAAAAGCTGGTTTGATCGAGTGTTTTTTCGATGGCGGCCAGCAATTCGTTTTTGAGTCCGGAATGTTGTTCGGCCAGAGAGAAATAGGGCACTGGAGTATGCATGAAAGCGAAATAATGCCTGTTGGACTCGGGTGAGGTCAATCCTCTAGAAGAACCACATCGGATTTAACGGTTTTCAGCCGGAGCTTTCCGGGTACGATGCTGGAAGATGACGGGACGAGTATTTAGTTTGTGTTTGTGGTTTCTGGCCTTGGCGTCTTTGCTCCAGGGCTCGGAAGCAATCCAGGAAGCTGTGCCCAGGGAGTTTCGTGGAGCATGGGTGGCGTCGGTTTATAATCTGGATTGGCCTTCCCGACCGGGTCTCCCGGTGGAGGAGCAAAAGCGGGAATTGTGTGTTCTATTGGATGAGGCGAAGGCATTGAATCTGAATGCCATCATTTTACAGGTCAGGCCTGCCGCCGATGCCTTGTATGAGTCACCCTATGAGCCATGGTCCTATTATTTGACGGGGAAAATGGGAAAGGCCCCGGAACCGTTTTACGATCCTCTGGCCTACGCGGTGGAGCAGGCCCATCTACGCTGTCTGGAGTTGCATGCCTGGATCAATCCCTACCGTGCGCGCGCCGGATTGGATTATGCGGCATCACCGGATCATGTGTTAAAACGACATCCGGAATGGATCAGAACCTACAGGAACCTGCAATGGCTTGATCCGGGACTTCCGGAGGTTCAGGAGCATGTGCTGAAAGTGGTGAAGGATATTGTGCGGCGTTATGACATTGATGGCCTGCACATCGATGATTATTTTTATCCCTATCCTTTGTATGATAAGGCCAAGAAGAAGTTGGAATTTCCGGATGAGAAAACCTACCGGTCCTACCGTGACAAGGGAGGGACTCTGGGGAAAGACGATTGGCGCCGGGACAATGTCAACGCGATGGTCAAGGGGATGTATGAAACAATCCGGAAGGAAAAGCCCTGGGTCAAGTTCGGTGTTAGTCCCTTTGGCATCTGGAAGCCGGGAGTCCCTGCCGGAACGATGGCCTATGTGGATGCGTGTGAGCATCTGTATGCCGACTCCAGGCGCTGGCTTCAGGAGGGCTGGCTGGATTATTGCGCCCCCCAGTTGTATTGGTCGCGTGATTCCAAGTTGCAGCCATTTGAACCTTTGTTGACCTGGTGGGCTTTGCAGAACAGCAAGTCCCGCCATCTATGGCCTGGTATTGCTTCGGAACGGGTCGGTGCCCAAAGAAGGCCTGATGAAATGGTCGGGCAGATCATGTTGACGCGGCTCCGGCTGGAAAGTGGCGGGCATATACATTGGAACATGAAGCCTTTGTTGAATAACCATCTGGGGCTGGGCACATTGTTAAAAAAGAAAGTCTACGAACAGCCGGCCCTTGTTCCGGAATCGCCCTGGATGGTTCCTGACAAACAGCCGGTGCCATCCTTTATCGCCGGAAAAAAGGTTGAGTCCGGTCAGTGGCGTGTTTCCTGGGTCATGGCACCGGAGTCCCTGCCGCCTTTCTGCTGGATCTGGAGGGAAAAACAGGAGGGGGTCTGGACTTTTCAGATTCTTCCCGGAACAGTCCGCAGCTTCAGCCAGAACGGGGCGGGGGTCTCGGAAATACAAATAGCGGCAGTGGATAGATATGGGAGGATCAGTTCCTGGCAGAAAGTTGAAGTGGCGCCTTGGCAGGCCCAGACCACCCGTTGATGGGGGAGGGAAGACGCCTGGACTATTGGATCAGGCCTGAGACCAGCGCGCGGGCGCGGCGAAGCGCGCTTTCACGAGATTTCAGTTTTCCCTCAAGTTGTTCGTCCATCAGGGTTTCCAGAAGCATTCCCAGGAGTTTGCCGGGACGGACACCGAGTTCGATCAGGTCGTTTCCGTTGACCAAGGGGACGGGCTTAAGCTCTTCGTGGGAAATTTCCCCGCGTTTCTCCAGAACGAATTCGTAGATGTCGAGTAGTCGATGGCTGGAGCTACAATCAATCCGGTGTAATTCAACCTCCAGATCCATGGTGGGACGGGCCAGGAATTTCTTCAGGGTGCTGAGACGCATATTGGGGGCGTCTTTGAAAGCCATGTGGTTGGCAACAAGGGCAGTGACATCGCGGATCATGTCATTGGAGAAGCGCAGGCTGCGCATAATTTGTTCGGTTTTTTTTGCACCGACGGATTCGTGGCCGTTGAAGCGGATGCGTCCGGTGTGATCAACTTTGTAGGTGTCGGGTTTGGCTATGTCGTGGAATAACACGCCCAAAGCCAGGACGGGATCGGGATTTTTCAGGTGGCCCATCATCAGGCGGACATGTTTATAGACATCCCCTTCCGGATGGAACTGGGGAGGTTGTTCCACACCCTTCATTTCTTCAATTTCGGGTATCCAGACCCTAAACAATCCACTGGCATCCAATAGGTCGAAGGCTTTGAGCGGATTGACGCCGGTGAGGGCCTTGACCAGTTCATCCCGGACGCGCTCCGGTGCCAGGTTGGTGCTTTCCGGTGCCAGGGTGCAGAGGGCTTTCCAGGTTTCCGGTTCAATCTCAAAATCCAACTGGGCCGCGAAACGCACGGCGCGGAACAGGCGCAGCTTGTCCTCGGTAAAGCGCATGACGGGATCTCCGATGCCACGGATGCGCTGTTTTTTTAGGTCGGCCTGGCCGCCAACGAAGTCGATGACCTTTTCTTTGAGCGGATCGTAAAAGAGTCCGTTGATGGTGAAGTCGCGCCGTTCGGCATCTTTTTCCGGGGTGGTGGGTTCGACGGATTCCGGACGGCGGCCGTCCTTGTAGAGTCCGTCGTTGCGGAACATCGCTATTTCAAAGTTTTGTCCGTGGTATTGAACCCTCACCACCCCGAAGGCTTTTCCCTGGAGATCGGTGACTTTGGGAAAAAGTTTCTGCACCTGATCCGGAGTGGCATTGGTGGCGATGTCGATGTCTTTGGCTTCGCGCTGTAGAAGATGGTCGCGCACGCAACCTCCGGCGAAGTAGGCGGTGTGGCCTGCTTTGGCCAGTTTTTCCACAACGCCACAGGCTATTTTGCCGCTGGGGCCCAGAATGCCGTCGATGGATGGCGAAGAGCCGCTGCTCATGGAGTTTTTTTGATGGTGTGGGAATAAAAAAGATAGACGAGTCCGCCGACAAGGCTCCAGATAACGCTCATAGCCAGAAAGATGGTTGAGCAGGCCAGGGCGGTTTCTTCGCCGACCGGGATGCCTTCGCGCGTGATATTGAAAAGGGCGAAGAGCAGGGCAAAGGCCCCTTCCCTCAATCCGTGGCCGCCAAAGCTGATGGGAAGACTCATGGAGCAGATGACGATGGAGAAAATGATCATCATCTGGGGATAGTGCACATCGAGATTCAAGGAGCGTGCGAAGAAATAGCCCGTGCTGAGCACGGGGACCACGGCGATAAAGGCGGTGATGACGGCGATCAGTGCATAGCGTGGCGATTGCCGGTGGGCCTGAAATCCCTCGTAGAGCGAGAGCAGGACATCTCTTCGGGGTATTTTTTCCCAGAGCCGGTGGCATTGGGCCGGAAGGATGGAGGGGGGGATGAACCAAAGGATGAGAAGCCCGCAAAAAATTGCCGCAACCAAAAGACCCAGGCCGAGGATAAAGAAACGGGTTTCAGCATGTTCGGAAATGCGCTGGTATTCAAAAGGAACCAATAGAAGTGTCAGGAGCAGAACGGCCAGGAGGCCCAGAACACGATCAAGAATGATGGAAAGGGTTGCGCGGGCTTTGCGGTCCGGGGCTTCTTTGAGAATGTAAAAAATCTTGATCACGTCACCGCCGGTTGAGGCCGGCAGGAATTGGCTGAAGAAGACGCCGATGAGGGTGAAGGCCGCAGTTTTCGGATAGGGAAGAACAATCCCCTGCACCCGCAGCAGGCAGTTCCAACGCAACGCTCCCAAAAAGAGGCCCAGACCAATGCTGATAAATCCAAGGCAGATCCAGAAAGGGTCGGCGTTTTTGAATTCGGCACCGAATTTGGCCCAGTCGTTGTCCTTGAAAATAAAAAACAGGATGGTGGCGGCCAGGATGATTTTGACAGGGAGTCCCCAGCTGAATTTTTTTCGTGGGGAGAGAACCGGACCGGAAGATTCTTGAGGAAGGGACATGTTTTTCAGAAGGGCACAGGGTTCAAAGCATCAGGGCCGTTTTGTTTCCACCAGAGAAGGGATGCAACCACTGCATCTTTCTTTACCCGTGGAGATAGTTCAAGGACATAACAGGGTTCTTTTTTTGCCTTTTTCAGAAGGGGCCAGAGTTTGGCAAAAGGAATCCGGCCGGTGCCCGGTGCCTGATGATCGCGCTCCGGGGGGATGAGGTCATGGATGTGGCAGCCGATGAGGCGGGGGGCCAGGGCTTCCAGATGTTGGTAGTGGTCGATGAAGCCCAAGGCGTCTTTGCGGGCGGCATGACCGAAATCGTGCCAATAGCCTGCGGTTTCCGGAAGGCCGGCCAGAATTTCGGGCCAGGCGGAATCGATGGGAATTTCTTCGATGGATTCGCGGCATTCCAGTCCGAGTTGCACCTGTCGTTTGGCAGCATGTCCGATCAAGTGGTGAAGGATTTCTTCGACCCAGGGCCATTGGGTCTTGAGCCAGTGTTCATGATCAATGACGGCTTGGATCTTGAGTTTGACGTAGTCGCGTGAAGCCAGCTTACCCCGGAGATAAAGTGCCTCCAGGCGGCGGCCAACATTTTTTTGTTGGGTGGTTCCGAGGTGTAGTATAACAGCCCGCGCTCCCAGAGTGGCGGCATGGTCGATGGTTTCCAGGCTGTGTTTCAAGGCGCGGGCACGCTGGTTGGAACGTGGATCCGAGAACTCGTAGCAATTGGGGGAGGCGCGGGTGAAGCCCATGGGCAGCGGGCAGAAATTGTGCAGGGATTGGATACGGATGATTTTTTCTTCCTGGGCTTTGAGAACTCCGGGCCAGAGACTGAAGCGGATACCGTGACCGAGTTCGGCGGCTTCGAAACCCATCTCCGCCAGTTCGGTCAGCATTTCGTAGCCGTCATCGTGCCGGGAAGAGTTCCAACAGGCGGACATAGCCAACACGGGTTTCACGCGGGTAGTTTTAAGTTTAAGGTTTTAAGTTTCAAGTTATTAAGAAGCTGTGCTCTGCTTCGGCGGGATGGGGGCAATAAAAAACCCGATCCTGCCAGAAGCGGGACCGGGTTTTTGTAAAAGAACGGTTCAATTACAGGGAGAAATTTCCCCAGTAGTTGATTTTGGGTTCTTTGGCTTTGCGACGCTTGCGCTCGCTGGGTTTTTCGTGGTTACGGCGTTGGCGCGCATCACGGAGAGTGCCTTCGCGATCCAATTTCTTTTTCAAGCGACGGAGCGCCTTGTCCACAGACTCACCTTTTTTCAATTTTACTTCGGTCATATACATTCACCTCACGATCTATGGTATTTAAAAGTTTCCCCTTTGAAGGGGGGATAAAGATAGTCGTACAAGGGAAAGAGTGTCAAACAGGGAAGCGGAAAAAGTGCAATAAGCTATTGACTTGGCCAGACTTAGCTAATATAGGAAAGGGATGGTTGAAGTTACCGTTCATCAAGCCAAAAGCAACTTGTCCAAGCTCTTACGTCAGGTGGAACAGGGGGAGGACGTCATTATTTGTCGGGGGAAGGAACCTATCGCCCGGATCGTTACATTTGAGAAACCAAGGCCGGTTCGGCCCAAAGTGGGTGAGCAGGTGGCCTTGGGGGTATCCTGGGCGGACGATTGTTTTCCATGAAACTGCTTCTGGATACCTGCACCTTTGTCTGGTTGACGAGTGCTCCGCAACTTCTGGGTGAAGGGGCCAGAGCGGCTTTGGACGACGCGGGTAATGACTTATATCTTAGTTATGCGAGTTATTGGGAGATCGCAGAGAAACACCGGACAGGTCAACTTAGCTTGCCCGCAAGTCCGCAACTCTGGATCAGGGACCGGATGAAATCGCATGGGGTGGAAGAAGCGGCGTTGGAGGCCGAAGTGATTTTTCTCGCTGCGGAATTGCCGGGGGATGCGAAGAACCTTTTTAAACGTCTTCTTTCGGCGCAATCGATACGTGGTGGCTATGTGCTTCTGAGTCCGGAAGCCAGACCGGATCATCCCGGTCTGCGGGTGATCTGGTGATGGAGAGGGCTTTCATCAGTTTTCGGCAATCTCTGGCGGAAGTCTCAGAGTGTTGGTCTGCACAGAATGGGGACGAAAACCAATGAAATGCTGGAAGCCCTGCAGGTTGTTAAAACATGCCGTCAAAAAGGCTGGATTGGGGTTCTGGATGACGAGATAGCAGGCGTAGCGCGACATCATCACGGTCGGGATGGCGCGTTGCGCACCGCTGCCGATCTCGACCATTTCGTCGATCCCGACGAAATGGTCTTCCACCCGTTGCCCGCTATTGAAACAGGCGGTGCGGGCCTTCTCGATCACTGCTTGGAAATGGCGGTAATTCACGTAGCCCAGCACGCGGGCAAAGTCGCGGCTGGACCAGAACTCGTTCCCCGCAGGGTTGGTGCGACGGATAGTTTCAAAGGGAGTGATTTCGTTGCTCATAAGACTATATCCTTTGGATTATGGTTCACATGAAGACACGAAGACACGAAGGATTGCGGGCCATTCACGATGCGTTTGCAGCCTTCCTTAAAGGTCGCGGCCCCGAAGTTGATGAGCAGTCCGAGGGGTAGGTTGAGCAGTCGAAGATAGGTCAGAACTTGCTTGGAATGGACGGGAGCCAGATTTTCCACGGACTTCAGTTCCACAAGCACCACATCCTCCACGATGAGGTCTGCGCGGAATCCCTCCACGAAGGTGAAGCCAGCGTAGGAGATGGTGATGGGTTGCTGGCGTTGAACCCGCAGCCCGCGTTCTTCAATCAACTTGGCAAGCACGACTTCGTAAACGGTCTCCAAAAGTCCCGGTCCCAGGTCGCGGTGTAGTTGAAACGCACAATCCACAATAATTGCCGTCACCTCCTCCTTATCCCTTTGTGGCTTCGTGCCTTCGTGTGAGTCGCTCAGAGCTTAAAAATTTCCTCCTTACACCCGGCCTCCTGTTTGACGAGGAAGAAGCAGACAGGAAAGTCTGCTCCACAGTGCCATTTCTTGGCCACTGGATTCACCACGCCTTGGAGCTTCTCGACACTTCGCTTGGAAATGAACCACTCCTTGGCAAATGCCTCCAGATCCGCCAGCGGGAGCCAGATTAAAGGATGAGTGATAAAGGATGAAAAAGCGCCGGACAAGATGCCCCACTTCATCATTCATCCTTCATACTTCATCCTTTTCTTAATGTCCCCAGTCGCGGCCTCGGGGAAGCCGGTCATCTTCGCTTCGGTGTATTCCTGGCCGTCATTGTCGTTGGCTTCTATCACCTGCGGGCCGTCGAAGTAAAACAGCGTCTTGGTATGGCGGATTGTTTTCATGGGGTCTCGGGGATCTGGAGTTCGGTTTCCACTTCGGCTTCCACTTCGGTGCGCAATGCCAATTCAACCGACGCATATACTGGCAAATCCAAATCGAGCGATTCAAAAGAAACTGCAAGGCAGTATCTGGCAAGCCCTCCACCCTCCTTGTGGTTCCAGCCCGTGTGAGCACGGACCGCAATGGAAAATTCCTCCGGCAATTCATTAGATTCGAGGATTACCCAATCCTTCTGAACCGAGCCTCGATCCCTACTTACATCAACATCGCCATGCTGGGTATCCTGATGAATTTTCCATGGGAATCCCGGGAATTTGTTCTTTCGCTTTCCCTCCATCCGTTCTGCGAAAAGCGCAACGGGTTCGTCACGGCAACTTGATCGCCAATCCAGCCATGTTTCAAGATACCCGGTGCGGCGCGAGCGTGTGCGGCGGGGGGATGCCGTATAGGCGAGTGTGATATCGATCCGGATCCGGGCTTCGAGCGCTGCGCTGCGAATTTCATCCGGAACCCGTATTTTATAGAGGTGATAATGCTTGCTCCATATTTCCTGCGCTACATTTGTAATCACTGTGACTCGGTTTCGATTGTTTGTTGTGGCACGATCAACTGAAGGCAACCCATAACCTATCAGGCGAAGAACCTTGTCACTATCCGGCTCGGCTTCAGCCCATGCTGGCCATCGTGCGCTTTGGACGATCAGTGCTCGATAAAGCAATGCGGATCCACCAGGAAACAGACTCTGAAGATGTGCTGCAATATGGGAAACTTTTGGCGCGGCGAATGATGTCCCTACATCATCACGCGAAATCGCAGGGGCGCCGTGCAACGTGCTGGCCAGAAGCACTGGCGCGGTATCAGAACGGGTTGGCATGTTCCGGCTCATGGGGATTTCATGAACCCGGTCGCCGCCGTATTCCACAACTTCGGGTTTCACAACACCCCAAAGAGGAGAATGACCGGAACGTGAGAAAGCGGATGGTTGGTCGGGGCCGGATGCAAACGAGCGGTGCATCCCGTTGTCAAAAAACGCGTGTGCGACCGAGCCTACTGTCAATGCATGAAGACTTTGTCCAGGACTGGCAACCTTCGCCCGAAGCGAAAGGAGCTGATCGGGATGGCTTCCTCCATTTCGAAGTTCGTCGAAAATCTCGGACGTTTCGAAGTTACCCGAGACCTGAATAAACAGCAGGTCATGGCGATGAACGAGATCGTCGATCTTGGCCGCCCATGCACACATGCGTTTGCCTTGGCAGGGTTTTAAGTCCGAGATTGAGTGATTGAAGATCCGGGTGTGGGCACCTTCTCCGGAAAAATGGTCAACAACGTTTGTGAGATAACGCTCGGGCGCCAGCGTGATAGGCAATTGGCAAGAAGCGTCAAGAACCCGCGCGTTCTGAATCCACGCCACAGGTTGAAACGATCCCGATTGGGGAACATCACGGGGATAAAGAACTGCACCCGCAACCCGTGTCCCGTGCCCACGGGGAGGAACCTCATCCGCCACGTTATCAGATTCAAGCTCCGGAATAAAACAGCGGCTGCTAGTCTTATCGATCGCCGGCTCCAGCCAGCGATGCCCTTCCTCGATCCCACTGTCGATTACGCAAACTGCCGGGGCGGCCGCATGTGGGGGGATGATTTCCAGATCGCCTACGTCGCCTGCCAGCTCAGGGGAACCTGGGAGATAGCGAATCTCAGGCGGCAGCGAGACTTCAAACAAATGCGGAAAATTTTCGACCAAATCGCAAAATCCCTCTCCCGACATTCTGAGCCGGGTTTCAATGCTATCGGGGAATACGATCCCTATTGAGTTTTCAACCGCGTCATCGTGTATGCGCCCGTTCAGGAACTCCCCTCCGTAATGGCTTACGAATTCATTTAGTTCAGCAAATCTCGCATCAGCCGCATCATTCCAGATTTCCTCAGCCCGCATCATGTCTTGTCGGCGAAGTTCGGTATTGTAAGCCGCTCTTTGCTCTGCGGAAACGCCGTGCCTTTTCCGCTGTAACGGCGACCAGTCGAAACTTCGCGTGCTTGTGGCGGTTTGGATTCCAATGTCGAAGGTATAAATTGTGCGAGCCCCATAAGGCCAAATCTCCCGAACCCTCCCAACCAGCAATTCATCAAGCTTTCGTTCGTCGTCGCGGGCATCGAACACATCAAGAATATCCGAGGCACGCCCTCCTCCTTCCGCACCGATCTCGAAATTCGCCAAAATCTCTTCCAGTCTCGCCAAGTCGATGTTGTCCGAGGCGGCGAACATCAAACCACTTTCCGTTTCCGCGACGAGTTCGATTCCCAGGGCATAGGCGAGGTCATCCACATTGGTTCCCTCCGGGACCCGAAGCAGAAACCCGCGTCCCTTAATGACGGGGAGGCCGGATTGAATCCTTGCGGCGTTGAGTTGTTCGGTCTCTTGCCTGAGATGACCGAGTTTTCCGCGAATCCGCCCCGTGTGTCCGGTTGGATCTGCCTTCGCGGCTGCTACCTCAGCATTGGGCTGATACGCTTTTTTGAATTTCGCATTGAATACACCCTTATGGCTCCAGTGGAGGTGGGGAAATGTTGAGGGTTCGGCCATCGAGGAAAAAAATGGGATTAGGAAGCTTGATGATGCCGTTCATGGATTTCGCCGAGTGCGTAACGCATGTCGGCTTCCGTGACTTTCTTGCGACCTTCGAGCACGCCGTGTTTGGCGGCGTTGCGGGCGATTTGGGTTACTTCGGAGCAGGACATACCGTCCATTTCAAGGGCAATTTGCTTCCATGGCATTCCCTTCTCAGTAGGCACCGCCGAGAGCGCCGTCTGGAGGATACCTTCGATTTCCACGGACGAGGGTAGCGGTATCCGGAGCACTTCGTCGAAGCGGCGGATCAGTGCGGGATCGAGCGCGGAATCCAGATTGGTGGCGGCGATGACCAGGCCGTCGCCGTGGTAGCCTTCCAGCATTTCTAGCAGGGCGTTGGTGATGCGGGTAGCCTCGCCGACGTCGTTTCGCTCGGTGCGGGAACGGGCAAGGGTATCGCATTCGTCCAGGAAAAGGGCGCAAGGGGTTTCCTGCGCGGCATCGAAAACCTTGCGGAGGTTTGTGTGGGTTTCGCCGAAGTAGGAGGAAAGCAGGGTATCGAAGCGGACTTTGAGCAGCGGCAAGCCGGTGTTCCAAGCGAGGCGCTCTGCGGCGAGGCTCTTGCCGCAACCGGGCGGGCCGTGAAGCAGGACGCGGCGGCGGGGCTGTAAACCGTGGAGGGCAAGTCGCGTGCGTGCGGCGAACTCTTTTTCGATCCGATGGAGACGTTTTTCCACAGCAGGCGGCAGCACCATGGCATGGCGCAGGAGATCCCGTGGAACCTCTTGCAGGAGAGGGGCAGAATCACGCTTGCTTGTTGGCAATGCGGCCAGCTCTCGGGATGCGGACGGTGAAGCCGTGCGCCGTGCCGGACTTTCAAGTATACGCTCAAGATCCTCCGCAACTCGGATGTGTCCCACCTTTTTCTCCTCTTCCACCACCTTGCGGCAAAGAACATCCATATCCGGCCCGGATCCGGATTGGATCGCTCGGAAGAGGCGTTTTAGGAGTTGGGAGTTCATGGGCTTGGTGGAGAGTATCTCAGATCAAAGCGTTCTAGAATCGGTAAAACATCTGTTTCACGATACCTCCATCTCCCCCGTCACGGCGGCGGAGATGAGGGAGGCGCACTTTATTGCTAGGAATTTGCTTTTGGCGGGAGGCTCCTGAAACAGCCGTTGGGCTAGACCGGAGGGCGGGGAAAAGGGGGGATTGGGTAAAGCTGAAATGCTGAAAACTGAAACGCTGAAAGGGAGAATGCTCCGCAGAACGCCGGGAGGCGGCGGAATTCGGAGGTTTCACGGCAATCTTCATTTGCGGTGAGCGTAGATTTCCCGACCGCTTTGCCAAGATTTCTTTTGATAAAATGGGGTCAGTAAAATGGGGTCAGGGTGGAATGGCACTGAGTTAAGCGACCAAGCACCAACTGTGCGCCCCATACCAGCCCAGCGCAAAGCCCTGATATATAGATTGTTACAACGACAGCTCTGAAGGGGCGACCCAATCCGGAATCGTCCCAAATCCCCCTTAACTTAGTGCCATTCGGGACAGGCCGTTATTTGCTACTTCTTAGGCGGTATATCTTTAGATCGTCGTTTTGTGCAGGTCTTGTTCGGCCAGGGAAAAGGCAATCTTTATTGCGGCTGAGCTTGGCAGGTTCGAGCGGAGGCGGCAAGGCGCAAGTCGCTGTTATCAGAAGAATTAATCAGGAAAACTTGATACTCGGGTTGAGCGGGGACACCCAAGAACACGGAATAGGATTTTCAGAGATTCGGAATTGTTACCCAGAGACGGAAGGGTGGTGTCAGAGTGATCACTGAGTTCGGAATCTAAAAGGCCTCGCCCACGTAGTTGGAGCGCGAACCGAAGGGTTAATGCGATTTTTGTTAGTTATGAACATGGTTCCATAGGCCGCAGTAAAACGGGGACGGGGCGTTTTTTGTCATTTTCAGGGGGGAGGAGCCGAATGGAAGAACGATCCGAAAGAAACATTGCGGGTAATGTAAAATGACGAAAAAGGCCCTGAACCCTGCTACGGGACTCCTAAACTAACAAAAATCGCATTGACCCCTTCGGATCGCCACAAAACACGGCTAGACCCCTGCTTCGGCCCAAGCCAGATCCCGGCCCAAGCCGCCTGACGAAGCTCGGGGGAGATTCGGGGGCTTGTTCAACTAGGGCCGTGCTGTTGGCTTCGCGACGGCACAACCTTCTGGGTTAGCGCCTTTTCTGAACCGCCGAAGATGCAGTCTTCCAGTTCGACGTAAACAGACATCTCTTCAGTCACGTAGTTCGAAAGTGCGATCTTGAATCTATCTGGAGCAATGCTCCCGGTGATTCCACAAATATTCTTAATCTTTCCTGTTTCAGATTTCAAATCTTGGTTGCTCAGATCGGTCACGAGCAAGTCATAAGACCTTTCATCAAAACTCAGGGATTTCGCGGTGCAATACGATTGGAGAACCTCCTTGTCGTATAGATAGTTTTCGATCTCCCACCTCTTCAAAACTCGGTGGCTCTCTGGATTTGTGTCCAAGTAGACCTCGCGGTCATTCTCCGTGGTTTTCTTGCCCGAGGCCATGTCACGATCTTTCAATACCAAGATCTCAAGAGACGGAAAAACCTTACTCAGGAGTGCTATTGCTATCTCACTTCGTTGATCAAGCTCTGAATTTCCGCCGCTCGAAATGAACAATGTGTCAGAATACTTTCCTGAAAAAATAGCATTGTATACACTGGCGTCCATTCCGCGTTCAACTCCATTCGCACCAGGTTGATCGCGTCCTTCGCAATAGACAAGCCGTTTTGGACATACCAAATGCGCGAGGTCATCGAGGGCAATCTCGAAAAGATCTCTCCACGATGCAGCAGATAGCGGAATCGGCTCCAAAGTGTATGAAGTGGATGCAAGGGCATAATCGCCACGAAAGTGAATCACCTGACATGCGTCTTTAAAATTCTCTTGGATCTCGCGCATGAAGCCTATGCTGTGGGTGGTAATCCAGATCTGGCAATTATCTCCAACCAAACGGTCAATTTCCTTAAGGAGTTTTCCTTGAATCCTTGTGCTGATATGAAGTTCAGGCTCGTCGATCAGGAAAACGGTGTCAGAAAATTCATCTTGGCGAAGATAAAGATCCAATAAAAGGTCAACAACCTCCTTCTCTCCTGATGAAAGCACATTGAACTCAAACTCTAATGGGTGACCGGACTTCGTAAAATATAGCGTCCCTTGGGATGCTTCAATATCCCCGATACTCGTTACTGAAAGATCAATACAATTGCTAATCGCGGCGTTTAGATCTCCGATGATTTTCGCTTTAGCCTCACTAGGACGGCAATCTTCCTTTTTTAGATGTTTGTTATATTTGATATTCAAGCGTCGGTAGCTATGCTCCATTTTGTCATCGAGATCGATTGCTGCCGTAGCTCCGTAATTATTCAGCCTTATTTCAGGAACGGCTTTTGACTGCTTGACCTGAAGATTGCTATTATATCGGTAAGGACTTCGGAAGGAAAACATTGTATTCTGATTGCCGGTAGCCTGCTTCTCTGTCAAAACCTTTTGATATGAGCCAACGTCAAAATCAATTATAACGTTCTCATAGCTGAAATTCGGTTTTTGCGTCATTGAGTGGTATCCATACCCTTTTCCACCCTTATCGCCAATTGGGCTATGCGCGTTGTGATGAAAAAGTATGCCATCAAGAACACTACTCTTACCGCAGCCATTCGGCCCTACCAGCGCAACCAGTCGCGCAGGCGTTTCACCAAGATCTATAGTCAGGTCGTGAAAACGCTTATATCCGTTCTTTAATTGTAGCTTTCGTATTCGCATGTATGGATCTTCTTTTCTTCGCTAATGTTAAGATCCTGAAAATGGGGACAGGCCGTTACTTGCTACTTCTTAGGCGGTATGTCTTTAGATCGTCTTTTTGGGCAGGTCGATCGCCGAGAGACAAGGCAATCTTCATTGCGGCTGAGCCTGGCAGGTTCGAGCGGACGCGGCAAGGCGCAAGTCGTTGTTATCAGAAGAATTAATCAGGAAAACTTGATGCTCGGGTTGAGCGGGGGCACCCAAGAACACGGAATAGGATTTTCAGAGATTGGGAATTGTTACACAGAGACGGAAGGATGGTGTCAGAGAGATAACTGAGTTCGGAATCTAAAAGGCTGCGCCCACGTGGTTGGTTGGTGAGGGCGAAATCGCGAGCAAGGGAGCTTCTACGTGGATCCGCTGGGCCTTGGCGACGTGCTGATTTTAAAAAAACGGCCTAAACGGGCGTTGCTTATTCCAAGCGCGTGGGAAGAGGGCTGAAAAAGGATTCGGGGCGGAATGGCACTTAGTTAAGGGGGTTGGTCGTCGGATCGCGTTGTTTAAAAACAATGAATTACTGAAGAATCGCGCGCCAACTAAGCGTCATTCGGGTTTGACCCCATTGGCTCGACTTCGACGGTGGCTTCGGGGTCAAACTTCAGCGGCGGCGTGGTCTTTCTTTGGGTTGGTGAGTTCGGCGAGGGCGGCGGCGAGGAGGGCGGTGGCGGTGGTGCGGGCGGTGGCGAGCTGGGTTTCCAACGCGTCCACCAAGGCCATCAGTTCGTCCACTTTCGCCACGATCCGGCGTTGTTCGGCGAGGGGTGGGAGGGGGAATTGGATTTCACGAACCACTCCCAGGCTCAAGAATGGCTGGGCTCCCCCTTTTGTCCGCTCATCGAATATGTCGTCTCTTTTGAAGACGAGGAAGTTGAATAGAAAACGGGGATCCACTTCTTCAGGCCTATTGAGGATTGCGACGTTTTTAAACGCGAACTCGAAATCGACCTCGATGATCGATGCCAAACCGCTACCCGCACCAATATTCACCACGAGAACATCACCTCGTCTCGGGCGCGTCTTCGATGCGATTTCGCGGAAATCGGCCTCAGACACGTATAGGCATGAATCAAAATCGATAAGTCCGGGTTTCACGTGCTTGGCTGTGACATAACGAACGCCTGACTCGACAGTTTGCGGAGTGCTGTGGAACCCATCAGTCACGTTGAGCATCGCGTTGCCCAAATTTGTCCACGTCCATGAACCTGGAATTTCGAAAGAGTCTGCATCTGATATTTTCTGAAGCTGCGATCGCCGAAACTGCTTAGCAGCAATCAGACGCTCCCGCTGCTGCTCAATCCGAGCGATTGCGGCTTCCGCCGGTTCGTCGTTGGGGTCTTGGGGGACGAGTTTGCCTTGGACGGCGAGGGTGAGGATGGCTTTGCGGAGGGCGGCGGGGGGGATGGCGTAGGACTGGTGGAAGATCCACTGGAGGTTGGCCGGGGTGGGCGCTTCGGCAAAGCGGGCCAGCGACGCGCGGGCGAGCGCGGCGTGCCGCGTCTCCCGTTCCTCCTGCTGCAAGGCCAGCCGATCACACAACGCCATCAACTCATCCACCTT
>ENA-ORBV01000223-ORBV01000223.1-microbial-mat-metagenome-genome-assembly--contig:-NODE-223-length-125309-cov-20.231610_pt1 | contig 125309 bp, 97 predicted proteins | sample MGYA00237777_ERZ505514 | MGnify/ENA primary metagenome ERZ505514 (study PRJEB26160, sample SAMN06269048) | microbial mat metagenome | isolation source: Oligotrophic lake microbial mat | place...
TGCAACAGTCGAGCGAAGAGAGCGAGACGCTAGATGCATTGGCTGAAGCTCTCGCCGCGCTTGGATTCGGATCACCGATGGGGTTTGTCGAGTGGGGCGCCACCGCATCGCTGGAGCAACTGGCGACGGTGGGTTCAGGGCTTGCCGCAGTCCTCGACGCGAAGGGAGGCGAGTGACATGCCACGGCAGTTCCCACACCTCTATCGAGCACTCGCGGGGATCGTCGGCGCGAGTCTCCCGCTAGTCATGTCTGATTCGGCCCACGCGAATGTCACGCTCTTCTCCGGTTTGAACTCGTTCGACTCGTGGGCGAGCGCGGCGGGCGAGTTCACAACTCTCGCCTTCAACGACCTGCCCGTTAACACGTGGATTACTGATCAATACGCATCGAGCGGCGTCATCTTCAACTCGGGTGATCCCGACATCATTCTTGGGCCGGGTTGCTCGACCTTCACCCTCGACTGCTGGGGATTGAACGGCGTTCATCATATCGGAATGGATTTCGCCGCACCGACTTTTGCGCTGGCCTATTACCACCCTGGCAAGCACCAGGCACTTCTATACTCTGACGGTGAACTGATCTACGCGAGCCCGGCACTCGGCGGGTCAGGGGTTCCATTCTTTGACGGGTTCGTCTCGACGGTAGCGTTCGACAGGATCGAAATCGTTCCTTGGAACGACCCGACCGCGGTGGTTGCTCTCGACAACATCTACTTCTCGTCCATCCCGACGCCGCCAGCGTTTGCTGCGCTCCTTGTCAGCGGCCTTTGGCCGCCGCGACGGCGACGAGATCGACGCGCGACATGAGCTGAACTTGACAAGTAGGTAGGCAGCACGGCCGCGCGAGACTTGACTCGCGCGGCCGTTCATCGAGCCACAGTGAGCCCCAGTGGCCACACACATTCGAGTGCATCATCCATGCAGCCCACGCGAACGTGCGTGTCGTGCATGACTCGCCACGTCCACCTACGCCGTTGCATCGCAAGCGGTGGCGACGCGTATGTGCTCGGCGAATCGACTGAGACAAAGTCCGCCGATGGCGAGGCTCGCGACGCTTGGCGAGTTCAGTGAAAACGGGATGGCGGTCGCCGGTGGCGAGCGGCCGCTCGCGAGAGGTTTCTTGATGACCACACCGATGCCGCGCCGCGCCGCTTCTACAAGAATCGGACGCATGGAGTCGTCGAGCGGATGATGCTCGACCATCAGCACTTCGTAGCCAACATCCATCGCCCGGCGAAATCCTGCGACTGACTTTCCGGAAAATCCGATTCGACCCACGCGGCGCGCTTGCTGTGCGTCGCGCAACCCCGCAGTGACCTCGCCCTCGTTGAGGATCCGCTCATCCTCGCCATTTGAGTGAACGAACACGATGTCGATCCGCTCCGTGCGCAAGCGATTGACGCTACGTTCGATGCTGGCACTCGTCGCAGCTCGCGAGTAGTCGAACGAAGAAGCCTCGGCTTCGAAGACCTCGCCGACCTTCGTCGACAGAACGAAGGATGCTCGCCGCGAGGCGACGGCGCGACCGATTCGTTCTTCACTCAGTCCGTAGGCCGGTGCGGTGTCGATCCACGTGATCCCTAGATCGAGCACACCGTTGAGCAGGGTCGTCGCTTCCGCTTCGCTCGGCAGCGCATAGTCGTGCTCGTACTTGGTGCCGAGGTTTCGCCCAATTTTGAACGCACCGAAGCCGATCGGCGAAAGTAAGAGTCCGGTGTTTCCGAGACGACGTGGGATCACGGCTGTTGGGTCCAGGTTACGGTTTCCCAAGGCGATACTCCGAGCGGCGGGCGCGGGCCGTCGATCGGACGTGGGCCGGTCGGCTGCACGTTGGCGCGACGGACGGCATCGAGCGCGAGCGCTGCGGCACGCGGCGCGAGAGCAAGTTTCGTGGGCCAGAGTGTGACAATGCCCTTGTCGACGCTGCACTGCGCGTCGTCGGGACGCAAGCCGCCGCTCGTCGAGTGCTCGGCGCGATCGACGCGGTAGGTGGCCCACTCGACACCGCGGATGTCGACGCCGGGCAGCACAGCGCGCACTTCGCTCGCAGCGCGAGCGAGCAGCGAGCTCGGATCGAGTGTGACGCCGTCCTCCGCTAACATTCCTCCGAGCTGCCACACGTTGTGATGTTTGGAGTTGCGATGTGTCGTGATCGTGACGCGCGTCGCCGCGCCGTCAACGCAATGTCCAAAGAGTTCGGGGAGGTCACCGCGCTCTGCATACTTCGCCTGCGGCGACTGTTCACGTCGCATCAGCGTCATATGAAGTGGACGGAGTTGCATCGCAGGGGAGTCGAGCCCTGCGCACGTGCGAAGCGCCGCGTTTCCGCTTCCAGCGGCAAGAAGTAGCGCTCGGCAGCGGAGCACTCGCGTACTCCCCGGCGTGCTTCCCGAATCCATGCCGCTCTTCTGCGCGACGCTTCGGACGGAGGCAGTCCAACCGTTCTCAGTACGGCCAATGCTCTCGACCGCCGCATGCAGCAATCGTGGCTCGTGACGGGTGCGGAAGGCATCGACGAGCGACAGGGTGTCGAGCACTGGCTCGTCGACGCGGAAGACCTCGCCTGGAACGTTCGCGAGTGGGTGAGGTCGCTTTGCGATTTCGACTTCGACCGGCTTCGTACGCAGCCCGACGCGGGCACCGACCATCGCGAGTTTCGACGAGAGGCTCTCGCTTCGCCAGAGCCACGTGGCATCGCTCGCGAGGCGCACGCCGTGAAGATTAGGACGCACCAAACCCGCGAGCGATGCCCTCCAGCGCTCGGGCATGGCGCTGATCGCTTCTGCAGAACGGCTGAATAGGCCGCGCAGCGTGTACTTGAGCCCGCCGTGGATGATGCCTTGCGCAGCGAGCGTCTGTCCGTGCCCGAGACCGGTTGGCTCGATGAGCGCAGCAGCGAAGCCAGCCTCGTCAAGCGCGTCGAGTGTCCAGAGGCCGGTGATGCCGCCACCAATGACAAGGACATCGAAGTCGTTAGGCGAGGTGATCGTCACGCGAGAGTGCCCACGGTACCCTGTCGCGCGCGGTTGGGCCTGCCGAACGCGGAGTCGATGTCCCCGCGCTCGAGCGCAGACAGTGTTCGAGCCTCCGCGACCGCGAACGCACCGGTATCTCTGCGGTGGAACGCCAGCGCCGTACCATCGTTGAGCGCCGCAACGAGCTGGCCCAAGAACGGCATCACGGTCGCTGCCGCGTCGGCGTCACTACAACCTCCGAGGAGGTCGATCGACGACCACGCCGTGTGAGTGGAAAGCGCGGCGCGCACCCGGGCGTTACCGGCGTACGCTGCGATCGCAGCTGGGTCAGCCACATACGCCGACCCGACACCAATGAAGAGCAGGCGCCGACCGTCGACAAGCTCGACGCGGACGAAGCTCGCGCCGGTGCGAGGGTCTTCGCGTTCATCGATCGTGTTCGGCACAGTGCCGAGCCGCGTCAGCGCACCCCGAATCGCGTCGGCCGACCACTCTTCGGGACATGGCCGAAGTATGACGAGCGACCGCAACGGTCCCGTTCCACGGCGACGAGCTGCGCGGCGACGAGCGTGCCAAACGCCGAGGAGCGCTGCTGCAAGTGCGGCCGCGAAGATGAAAATGACGTTCACTGGCGTGGGCATGAGAGAGCCAAGCTTCGCGTAGCATCGCCTCCGTGCGCGTGTCCTACCACCCCGATTACGTGGTTGAACTTCCCGAGGGGCATCCGTTCCCCATGCGCAAGTTCAGCGAACTTGCGCGGATCGTCGTCGCCGAGGGTATCGCGAAGCCCCACGAAGTTCTCGCACCCGACGAAGCTTCGTGGGACACGCTGGGGCTCGTTCATACGTCTCGCTACTTGAACGCGCTCCGAGACGGGACACTCGCGCGCGAGGAAGAACGCCGTCTCGGATTGCCCTGGTCACGGGCGCTGGCGCGTCGGTCGCGCCTGGCGACGCAAGGCACGATCAACGCCGCGCGATGGGCGCTCGACGACGGAGTCGCCGGGAACCTCGCTGGAGGCACGCATCACGCCCACCCCGACGGCGGCGAGGGATTTTGCGTGATCAACGACGTCGCCGTGGCGGTACGGCAACTCCAGCGCGAGGGACGCGCGCGGCGATGTCTTCTGGTCGACCTCGATGTTCATCACGGGAACGGGAACGCGGCGTACTTCGCGGGCGACGAAGACGTTTTCACGTTCTCAATGCACGGCGCGAAGAACTTTCCGCTGCGGAAGCCGCCGTCTGATCTCGACGTGCCGCTCGACGATCACACCGGTGACATCGACTACCAGACGCTCCTTGAGCGTTGGTTACCCGTCGCGATCGAACGGGCACGTGCTGATCTTGTCTTCTATCTCGCGGGTGTCGACGTAGTCGTCGGGGATCGCTATGGAAGGTTAGCTCTCACTCGCGCCGGGCTACGACGGCGCGATGAGTTTGTGCTAGCGTCGCTCTTCGACAAGCAACTACCGGTGTGCGTCGTCTTAAGCGGTGGCTATGCCCGCACAGCGGAACTAACCGCAGAGTTACACGCCGACGCGTTTCGCGCGGCAGCTTGCCTGCTTACGTCGCGAGATCACTTTGGGAAGAGCAGCGTGAAGTTCAGCCGAAGTCCCCACTCCGGTCCGCCGTCGGGCGTCGTGGCCCAGTAGCGACCGCCAAGTTGAACACTGACGGTCTGTCCGCCCAATCGAAGCACTTGCGAGGCAATGAGATTGATGGGCACGCTCCACTCACCAGCGTCCCAGTTGTACGTCGACTCAGTATTGAGAGTGAGCGTTGTCGCCGAGGGAAACGTGTAACTCAGGAGTGGCTGAAGGAACGTCGAATTCACGTCGTCGCGATCGCTTTGGCCGGCATATGACCAGATCTGATTCGCAAGAATGCCGTACGTCCACGGCCCAGTCTGGCGCAGCGCGACGAAGCTTGGACCAGCGCCCCACTTTCCCGAACCGAGATCTACCTGTAGGCTGTCTCGGTTGGCCAAAGGAACACTGGACCAAAGCCGAGAATCGATCCGCCGAGGGATTCCTTCGGCGAGAAGAAAAAGGTTTGCGTCGTGTCGCCAAGACCGAAGTCGCTACGAACGCCGTTGGCCGTCGAGCCTTGGTAAATCACCGGAACAATTGTGCGGACGATCAGGTTCCCATCTTCCGAGACGCTGATTGGAGTCACCGGCTGAATGTTCAGCGTGACGCGGCCCGCATTCTTCGGGCCGAAGCCTTCGTCGTAGTTGAATTGAAATGGCACGCTGATGAGAGCTGCGACCGGATTCTGCAGCTTCTTGGCGAGATCCTCAGTGTCGTTCGTAGCGGAACCAGCAGCGCCGGGCGGTGCAGCGGCGCTGCCGTGAGCAGGCGGGGTTGCCTCGTCCGCGCCACGGAGGGCGAGCGAGAGTGACGCCGCTGTCAGATCAAACTCGAACTGCGATGCCGTCGCGACTTGGGTATTCGGCGGCACAATCGACTGAGGGTCGGCTGCGAGCGTGAAAGCGATCATGGCATACACAGCGGCCTGAGCCACCACGATCGGCAGAAGTTTCTGAGCGGTCATCGAAGGCCTCCATGAGCGAGCCGAATCGCAGGTTCATGCCAATTCAATTCTTCCACGCGTCTGCGAGCGCCGTCGAAGGCAACCTCTGTTGTGTGAGGGCTCTGTCAATAGCATCAGAGTCGACTTCAACGATTGGGCTTGCCGCAGTCTCGCGCTCGGCTCGTTCGGTCGCAGCTTTGCTCAACTTGCCGTCGGCGGCGACTTCTTCGAACTTCACTGCCACTCGCTTACTGACGCCGCGCTGCGGCATGGTGATGCCGTAGAGCATGTCGCAACTCTGCATCGTTCGCTTGTGGTGCGTGATGACGATGAAGTGGCTCTGGTGCAGGAACTGCTTCAGCGTAGCGCAGAACCGCTCGACGTTCGATTCGTCGAGCGCGGCGTCGACTTCGTCGAGCACGCAGAACGGGCTTGGTTTCGACTGGAATATCGCCATGAGTAGCGCGACCGCTGTCATCGTCTTCTCGCCGCCCGAAAGCTGACTGATGACGCGAGGCTCCTTGCCAGGCGGCTTGGCGCGAATCTCTACGCCCGACTCGAGCCAATCGATCTGACCTGCTCGTGGGCCGTCTTCAAAGGGCAAAAGGAAGAGGTCAGCGCTTCCGCCACCAAAGAGACGACGGAACATTCCATCTTGTCCTGCGAAGTGCTCACGAACGGCCTTGAAGGTCTCTTCGAAACGCGAGCGACTCACATCATCGAGCTTTGTGATCAGCGCCTCGAGTTGCGCCTTCGCCTGATCGATGTCGATGAGTTGCGTCTCGAGGACTGCGTTCTTCTGTTCGAGTGTTCCGAGTTCTTCGATCGCGTCGAGATTGACGTTGCCGAGCCGCTTGATTTCCATCCGTAGGTCGCTGATCTCGCGCTCTGCGGCGTCGCGATCGATCGCGACAAACTCAGGGCTCGCGCGCGAATCGCGGTGCGCCGCATAGCCGGCAGCCACGTCGAGTTCCACCTCACGCAGCGTGCCCTCCTCAAGGTTCTCGCGCTTGATCTCGACCTCGCGCCTCGACATCTCGACCGAGTGCCAATTGCGTTCGAGGACAGCCGCGACGCTCCGCGCGCTGGCGAGTTCGCCCGCGACGCGTTCGACATCGGCTGACGCCGCTCGCATCGATGCTGACACTTCATCGAATTGCGGTGCGAGGGCCAGTGTGTCGCGCTCAGACGCGGTGACATCCGCGGCTGCTTCGACGACATCGGATTCGATGCGCTCAATCTGACCTCCGCGCCGTTCACATTGCTCGCGCACCGACTGAGCTTCGCGTTGACTTTGATCGAGCGACGCTTGCAGCGATCTCCGTTCGCGCCGCGCGCTATCGAGCTGACCGTTCGCTTCTCCTAACCGGGCTCGCGCGGTGCCTGACGCATCGGACGCCGCGTTGACGGCCGCGATTGCGTGCTCGGCTGCAGTCCGGGCGTCATCGGACTTCGAGCGCTCTTCACCGATGAGTCGTTCGATGGACGCGACGCGCTCAGCGAGCTGCTCGCGCTCGCGGCCGTTCGTCGCAGCCCGCGCCGCCAGTTCGCTGTCCTCAGCCTCGATCGCTGCGCCCTCGTGCTCAATGCGACGAATGAGTTGGTCGAGCCTCTCCGATTGATAATTGGCGTCGATCTGCGCACGACGCGACTCTTGGAGCCGCTCTCCAAGTTCGCGCAGTCTCACTTTTTGCTGACCGGACTCGCTGGCAACCTGTGAGGCGTCGAGTTCAAGAGACGCGATCTTCAACGAGAGCGTTGACAACGACGCCACCAGTTCAACCAGTTCGGCCCGCCGCTGCAAGACGCCGGCGTAGCCCGCGCCACCATCGCCAGTCTCGGCGGGATGAAGGACCAGTGTTCCGTCGGCCTCTATCAACTCGCCGGTACGAGTGACGATGCGGCAGCCCGAGAGGGGGCCAGCGGTCAGCAAGAGCGCCGAGTCGAGATCGTCGACGACGAACGTCGTTCCCAGTAACGACTCAAGAACCCCGCGGGCGACGCCTTCCGCGCGAACGTAGTCGAGAATGTGGGTCGCGCCCGCCATGGTCCCGTCAGCGCTGTTCGCTAGCAGCGGCACAATTCGCTCGCGCGCCGGGATGTCGATCGGTGCGAATGCGGCCCGCCCGTCGAGCGCGAGGAACGTCGCGATAGCCGGGACAATGGCACCGAGCGAATCGACGAGGAGTAATTCTAACTTCTCGCCTAGTGCCGCTTCGACGAGGTCGGCGTGGCCACGATCGGTCTCGATAAGGTCGGCGAGCAAACCTCGGACGGCTGGATACTGGTCCCGTGCTTCGATGATTGCCTTGACCGCGTCTCCGAGGCCCTCGCGACTCCGTTGAAGATCGTCGAGCACTCTCCGACGGCTTTCCAAACTCGTGCGCTCGTCGCGCATGCGCGCGAGCGACGCCGCAAGTGTTGCGTGGCGGTCACCGAGCTGGGCGGCGACGTGCGAAGCGTCGTCGAGCTCGCGCTGCACTTGGTGAATCGCATCGTCAGCAACTTGCCCCTTGATCAACGCCGCGCAGCGAGCGACGCGATGTCCATCGAGTTCGCGAGCGAATGGATCTCGCCGGTTCGCGAGCTTCGTTCGTTGTTCCGCGAGCGCGTGCCCCCGCGCCTCCAAGCTCGCCGAGCGTCCAGTGAGTTGCGACCGGTCGCGCTCCATGCCACCAAGCGCGTCGCGGAGACGGTCAGCGACCGCCTTCGCTTCAAGCGCAGCACTTGAGGCGCGAGCGCGTTCTTCGCTGGCTGCCGCGACGGCGCGTTCGGCGTCGGCTGCGGCTTCGGAACAGGTCGCGACGGCCTGTTCAGCCTCGGCGATACGGCTCGAGCACTGGGCGATGCCCGCCTCGAGTTCAGCCATGCGCCGAGATTCGTCGGCCGCGCTCCGCCGCGCTTCGGTCAGTGCTCGCTCTGAATACTCCGCTCGCTGCCGCGCCTGCGCAATTTTGCCGGTGAGTTCCAATCTTCGCTGCTCGAGTGCGTGATGCTCGCGCTGAACTTCGGCGCGACGAATTTCGGCGGCAGTCTTAGATTCTTCGAGGGTCGAAACGTTAGAGAACGATCGGTCACGGAGTTCGGTGAGCGAACTGAGCTCACTCGTGAGTGCGTAGAGTCGGTCAACGAGTTCGTGATAGAGATCAAATGCAAGCGCAGTCCGCACTTCGCGGCGACGTGTATCGAGGACTTGCCAACGCTCGGCCTTCTCGGCCTGTCCGCGCACGATGCGAAGGCGACGCTCGGTATTCGTGAGTTGCTCGCGAAGGACCACGAGGTTCTTCTCAGCGTGCTCGAGCTTTCGGGACGCTTCCAGCTTTCTCGCGCGGAACTTCGCAACGCCAGCAGCCTCTTCGAGAATCGCGCGGCGCTCAGTCGGATTCGCGAACAACATCGCGTCGACCTTGCCTTGCTCGATGATCGAGTAGGCGTCGTTGCCGATGCCGGTGTCGAGGAACAACTCGCGAATGTCGCGCAGTCGCACCTTCTTCGCGTTGATGAGATATTCGCTGCGCCCGTCGGCGTACAACCTGCGCGTGACATCGACTTCGTCCGCATCGATCGGCAAGCGCCGATGCGTGACCTGCGAGCGTCGCACGATGGACGCCTCGTGATCGCCCAACTGTGCCGTCGCCAGTTGAGACGCAGCCAGTTGTGATGTAACTCGCGCAACGGCTGTTGCAGTCGCTTCAGCTTCAGCGAGGGTTTCGTCGCCGCCTTCGTCATGATCGATGCCGCCCGATGCGCGAGATCGCTCGGCTTTGACGATCGCCTCGTCGACAACCGGATTCTCGAATGAGAGCGTGACGCTCGCCATGCCAGAAGGTTTGCGCGAGGCGCTCCCCGCGAAAATCACGTCGAGCATGGCGCCACCGCGCAGCGACTTTGCACTGCGCTCGCCGAGTACCCACTTGATCGCGTCAACGACGTTCGACTTGCCGCATCCGTTCGGTCCGACGACGCCGATGATCGGCAAGTCGAAACGGAACTCGGTGGTGTCAGCGAAGCTCTTGAACCCGCTCAGCGTTAGCTTGGCAAGCCGCATTCGACAACGACCTCCTGTCGATCCCGCAGGTTCTCGACGCCGCGCGGCGCAGGATGCGCCGCGCACGAAGAGAACTGGGGGCGCCCGTCCTGGGCGGATTCGGGGCTCGAGAACACTGGAACCAGAGCGGCGCTCACAGAGCGGAGCTCGGAGCCAGCGACGCGCGGCTCACCTAGGCACAGTATCGGGTTGGACGCCCGCGCGTTCAATTGCCGTGGCGCCCGACGCGCCCGCGACCGGGGCGTCAAGACCGGTCTGGTCGCGGCCCGGAGCAATCGACGCAAGGTCGCTCTCTTCGCCGCGCGGCCCGGCGTTTTCGCCGGAGGTGACAGTGTCGTCGAGCGAATCGAATTCCGGTCGGTCGAGCACTTCGTCGGGCTTTTGGCTGCGAATGATCGCGGCCAAAATGCGGTCCTGCTCGGCTTTGAAGTCCGCAGCGATCGCCCCGCGTCGCCATAAGAGGTGCAGCGTGCCGATGGTCTCGGAGTACGAGAGGCCAAGCCCTGCCTGCGGTGCCTCGATCGTGGTCAAGTGTCCGAGGAATGGGATCAGGGCGGTGAGCTCGGCGTCCGTCAGCTTGATTTCCGGCTGTTGACCCGGGCTTGGACGCCAGAAGACTTGGATCTGGCGATCGTTGGCGTCGGCCTTCATCATGAGGCGGTTTGACCACGCGGTGAACGTCAACGGACGATCCACAGAAATCTGGTCGTTGAAAATGACGATTCTCGGGCGTCCAGTCTGCGCGACATAGACCATCGGTCGCTTGCTGGGAACGACGACCATGTCGTACTTCCCGTCGATGACAGTGCGGGTGATGTTCAGGTCGTTCCGACCGTCGAGCGCCTCGAAGGCCGCGAGTCGGATGTCGACGTCGGTGTCGTTGAGGAGCGGGCGGAGTCCGAGATCGACGACGGGATTCGTCCGCATGTCGGAGAGCAATTCGATTGCCGTGAGGCGATTCTTTGAGTCGCCGGTCTTCGCCATTTCCAGAAGCGGCTCGATCGTGAGCGCGTCGTCGAGCCGCGCACCGGCGACGAGAGCCGCCATGCGTACCTCGTCCTCGGAGTAGTTGTAGAGGTCCTGGATCATCGGCACAGCCTTCTTGCCGATCGCACGCCACCGCCAACTCGCCGCCTGCGCCATGCCTGGAGCGGCGAGGAGCGCCCGACGTACGTACATCGCCGTTTGTTCCGGCGCTTCAACCACCATCGGCGTGTGCTGCACCAGCTCGACGAATTCCTCGGGTCGATCGTAGAAAGACGGTGGAACCGTGATGTCGATCGCGTCGCCGGATCGCCCGCGGGCAGTGTCGTCCTTCTGGCCCGACTCGCGCGGGAACATCGAGTTGATCGCTGACTGGATCGTCTCGGCGCGGCTGTGACTCGTCGTGGCGAGCCGAAGCCTGAGCAGCATGTTGTCACGCACCCTGCCGCCGTCGAGGATGCGACCGCTCAGCCGATTCACTGAGTCCTTCGTGGTTGCATTAGGCTCAACGAAGGGGTTGATGAAGACATCACCGCTCGCTTCGGCCAGCGCCTTCGCTTGCCGGTTACCCGTGACGAGCGGACCAGGTCGCAAGTCGGCGGTCCACAGTTTTCCGCCTTCCAAGCTCGTTGTCCCCGAGCCAGGAACCGAGAAGACGCGCACGTCGAAACGGGTTCCCTTGGGCGCGCCAGGAGGAATCAGGCCTTCGACGATGACCGCTGCACAGTCGTCCGAGTCGAGCATCTTCTCGGGTGAGACGTCCCCGAAGCCAATCGCGGCGTTTCCGACGCCCTTTCGGGCCATCTCCTGAAGCATGTGGGCCCGGACGTCCGCTGGCATCAGCCGGCTGCCGTTGCCATTCAATCCCACCACCAATCCATAGGCCCGTACGACCGTGGGCGAAAATCCCGTGACGACGGTTTCGCTGGCAACGGTGCCGCGCATGATCGGATCGACATCGAGCGCGAAGTTGCGTTGGTTCAATCGATCAAGCTTCGGCTTCACTGCCGCCCGCTCGACCAATTCGCCGCAACCGACAAGTGCGATGGAAGCGAACAACGCGAGGCCGATGGCGGCACACGCACGGACGACGACGGAGTTGCGGGCGTTCAACATGCGAGGCGTTACCAAGGCGGATGAGCGGGACGATGGACGCTGTCTCAAGCGATCTGTACGGGCGCGGAGCGCGCACGGCTTCGACGAACTGGACCTAATTGAGCCCGCGCACCAAGCGGCGAATCGCGGCCGAGTGAGCGCTACAGGATTCGAACCTGTGACCACCGCCGTGTAAAGGCGGCGCTCTAGCCACTGAGCTAAGCGCCCGAACTGTGCTGGTCGGTCCGGTGGTCCGCTGACCTACGCTCCTCCGGAACGAGCAGTGGGGTGGGAGTGTACGAAAACGCTGCTGCCGGGCGGTTCCGGAGGCGGTCGCCTAGTGGAGTCACCTGGCGGGAGGCGATCCGAGATCCCACCGCTCGATCTAGACTGGCTGACCTCGTGCCGGATCGACCGAATGAACCGTTTCCGCCCGTCGCGATCCGTGCCCTCGAACGGTTGGCCGACGAGTGCACCCTCGCTGACGCTCGGCGCCTCCGGCGCCGGCTTCACGGGCTGCGCGCGGTGCCCGACGATCGGCGGCCGGAAGCGTTTTCCCGCTGGCGCGACGAGTTTGAGCGAGCACGGGCGCGGCGCTCGATGCGCTTGGCGAGCGTCCCGACGCCGACCTATCCCGATCTTCCGGTGGCGGCTCGACGCGAGGAGATCATCGCGACGATTCGGACGCATCAGGTCGTCGTTCTCTGTGGCGACACCGGAAGCGGCAAAAGCACACAGCTACCGAAGATGTGCCTTGAAGCCGGTCGAGGAGTTGCCGGCACGATTGCTCACACTCAGCCGCGGCGGATCGCCGCTCGGAGCGTCGGCGCCCGCGTCGCTGAGGAGTTGGGCCTGACGGTCGGTGGCATCGTCGGTGTCAAAACGAGATTCGATGATCGGACGAGCCCGAGCACCCTTCTCGCGCTCATGACCGACGGGATTCTGCTGGCGGAGACACGCCACGATCGCGACCTCCTTGCCTATGACACGATCATTGTCGATGAGGCGCACGAACGCAGTCTGAACATCGACTTCCTTCTCGGATATCTCACTCGCCTTCTGCAGAGGCGCAGCGAACTCAAGCTCATCATCACGAGCGCGACGATCGATCCGGAGCGCTTCAGCGCGCACTTCGGTCGCGCGCCGATCATCATGGTGGAGGGGCGCACCTATCCGATCGAGACGCGCTGGCACCCTGTCGAGGCCGCGACCGAGCGCGACGAAGAAGATCCAGACATTCTCGCGGCGATCTTGCTCGCACTCGACGAAATCGATCAATCACCGCGCGCGTCGAGCGACGCGCGAACTCAGCGGAAGCGCGATGTCTTGATTTTCCTTTCTGGCGAGCGCGAGATCCGCGAGACCGCCGAGGCGCTCAAGGGGCGTGCCCGCGACACCGACGTGCTGCCGCTCTACGCCCGACTGTCAGGCGATGAGCAAGATCGCGTCTTCAAGCCCGGGGCGAAACGTCGCATTGTTCTCGCGACGAACGTGGCCGAGACTTCGATCACGGTGCCGGGTATCGACGCGGTGATCGATCCCGGCCTCGCGCGCATCAGTCGTTACAGCCCGCGCGGCCGCGTGCAGCGCCTGCCGATCGAGGCCATCGCGCAGTCGAGTGCCGATCAGCGCCGCGGGCGCTGCGGGCGAACGGCACCCGGACTCTGCATTCGGCTCTACGCCGAAGACGAGTTCGTGAGCCGCCCGCGCTTCACGCAGCCTGAGATTCTCCGTACGAACCTAGCGAGTGTGATCCTGCAAATGGCGTCGCTCTCGCTCGGGCGTCCCGAGGAGTTTCCGTTTCTCGATCCGCCATCGCAGCGTCTCATCCTTGCTGGCTACGAGACGCTCGTCGAACTCGGCGCCGTGACGAAGCGACATGAACTCACTTCACTCGGCCGACGCATGGCGATTTTGCCCGTCGATCCGCGACTGTCGCGCATGATTCTCGCGTCGCTCGACGAACGTTGTCTTGCCGAGGTACTCGTCATTGTCGCGGCGCTTTCGGTCCAAGATCCGCGTGAGCGACCCGCCGAGAAGGCGGCGGCGTCCGATTTCGCACAAGCGGAATTTCGCGACGAACGCAGCGACTTTCTCGGCTTCGTCAAACTCTGGAAGGCGTGGCGCGCGAAATCGGAGGAGCTCGGAAGTTCAGCGCTTCGCCGCTGGTGCCGGGAGCGGTTTCTCTCGTGGCTGCGCATGCGCGAGTGGTCCGATGTCTTCCGGCAACTGCGCGAACTCGTGCGCGAGCGAATCGCCCCGACGTACGGAGACGTCGGACTTGCAGTGGAATGCGATGCGAACGCGGTGCATCGCTCGCTGCTTGCCGGTCTCGTCGCGAACGTGGGAAAGAAGGGGGAGAAGAACGACTACCGAAGCGCGGCGGGCAGTGAGTTTTTCCTCCATCCCTCAAGCGTGCTCGCTAAGAAGACGCCACCGTGGATCATGAGCGCGGAGATTGTCGAGACGTCGCGTCGCTTCGCCCGCATCTGCGCCAAGGTGCAGAGTGACTGGCTGGAAAAGGTCGCGCCTCATCTTTGTCAGCGAGCCTTTAGCGAGCCTCACTGGCTCAAGGACGCCGGACAGGTCGCTGCCTGGGAACGAGTCAGCATGGGCGACCTCACGATTGTTCCGCGCCGCAGGGTGCCCTTCGGTCCGGTGGACGCGGCGGGTGCTCGCGACATCTTCATCCAGTCGGCGCTCGTTGAAGGGGAGTTGCGGACGCAGGGGACGTTTCTCGCGCACAACGCAAATCTCCGCGCCGCGATCGAGATGCTCGAAGCAAAGGGCCGGAGTGCGTCTCTCCTCGTTGACTCGGATGCGCGGTTCGCGTTTTACGACGCGCGGGTGCCGAATGAGATCCACAGCGGACCGAGCTTCGAGAAATGGCGGAAGGAATCTGAGCGCAGGGACCCCGCGATTCTCGCGATGCGTCCAGAGGATCTTCTCCGTCCGGGTGCCGCCAACATCGAGGCGTCGCGGTTTCCTGATGTGCTCGTTGTCGACGATTTCACGTTGCCGCTCGCCTACCGACACGCGCCGGGGGCCGCAGACGACGGCGTGACGCTGAAGGTGCCGGTAGCGGCAGCACAGCGCGTGGATCCAGAGCGGCTGGAATGGCTCGTGCCTGGGCTGCTTGAAGAAAAGATCGCCGGAATTCTTCGCACGCTCCCCAAGCGACTTCGAGTTCGATTTCAACCAGCCGCCGAGTTCGCGTCGGGCGCGGCGGAGTCGATTGCATTCGGACAGGGAAAATTGGTCGTAGCACTCGCGCGGCACCTAACGAAGCTCACCGGCGTTGCGCTCGACGCGCGCGACTTCGATCTCACAACGATGTCGCCACACCTTCGGATGCGCATTGAAGTGACCGATCGCGATGGCAAGCTGCTGGCGCAGGGACGTGATGCGTCGGAGGTCCTCGGACGTTTTCGCGATCGCGCGCAGGCCGACGTGCGAAAGGCCGCTGAATCGACTGACGTCGTGCGCTCGCTCGTGAAACGCGGATTGAAGGACTGGACGATCGCGGACCTTCCCGAGGTCGTGCGCTTCGATCTCGACGGTCTGCCGTTTGTGGGGTATCCGTGTCTCGCGGACGAAGGCGAAAGCGTTGCCGTTCGGGTAGTCGAATCGCGCGATGAGGCGATGCGACTTCACCGTGGTGGTATTCGCCGACTCCTCGCCATTCGCGTCGCGAGTGCCCTCAGCCACCACATCGAGTTTCTTCCGAACCGCAGCGCGATGGCGCTCGCGTTCGCACCTCTCGGTTCGCGCCGCAGCTTTGAACGGTCGCTCGCTGACCTCGCGATTGACCTCGGGTTCCTAGGCAGCGCTGTGGCGCTCCCTCGGACGGGGCCAGCGTTCGACGCGCTCGCTGCCTCAGGTGACGATCGATTGTTTGAGGCCTCGTGCGAAGCGGCGAAAATCGCCGAGCCGATCCTCAGAGCGCGGCAGGACACGGCGACTGCGCTCGACGGCCAGCACCCAGCGCCATGGGGCGAAGCACTCGACCGGATGCGAGCCGATCTCGCTCGGCTCGCGCCCCCGGACGTGTTGACCGCGACCGACCTCGAACGTCTGCGCCACCTACCGCGCTATCTCGCCGCGATCCGATCGCGATTGCGCCGCCTCCCCGGCAACGTCGATCGCGACGCACGCGAACAAGAAGCGATCGATGCGTGGACGGCGAAACTCGCGGAAGTGCCCGCAGGTGCCGAACCCGCAGCCGTCGCGCGGTTTCGCTTACTCATCGAAGAGTTCCAGGTCCAACGTTTTGCTGGCGAACTCCGTACTGCAGTACCGGTGTCAGCCGAGCGATTAGCTGCCGCGTGGGAGAAGCTGCGCGAGGAAGCGGTAGCATAGAGGTAGTGTTAGGTCGTCTTCACGGCCTTCGCTAACAGCTTCGTGCGTACGCCCGCGAGATACTCCGGCGTCGGCAACGACCAGGGACGGAACTTTTCGATCGTTCCCAGCTCTTCGCTGTAAAGCAGCGCTCGCTGCGCACCGAGGCGCGACGCGGCTGGACTATCAATCAGCGTCGACGAGTCGGTCTGCGAGAGCTGGAACATCGCGCGCCAGTCGAACTCGCGGATCGCATTGCGATCGAGCGCCCGCTGCACGTTGGCAACGGTGTCGACCCACGTAATGACGTGCACGCCGTACGGCGCGCCTTCTTTGAGAATTGACGCGAAGAGTTTGTCGGCTGGCACTGGTCCGTCACTCGCGCCGCCGAAGCCGAAGTCTTCGTCATTCCGTCTGAGTTGGCGAAATCGCTGCAATCCGTGCACGACGAGAAAGATCGTCTGCCGGTCGTCGGTGCCTTCCGTTTGGCGGCGAACCACTTCTTCAGCGACGGCGCGAATCGCATCTTCCGTCTCGCGCCAAGGAACGACCGTCGCGTCGTGCGGAAGCGCCGCGGCGACTTGGGTGAGCAGACCGAATTTCGCGTCGTCAGCAGGGGTGCCGTCAAGGATCACGAACTTCGCATCGGCTGGCGAGCGCTGGGCTGCGACGGAGAGAATCGTCATTGCGATGAGCGCAGTCGCTGGAATGTCCTGCTGCCCGACCACGATGAGATTCGCGCCCGCTTGGCGGCGGAGCGTGGCTGCGGTTGGGTCCTTGATCGCGATCGCGTCGCCGAGCCAGAGCTGTGGCGCAGCATGCATCGATCCGTACTCGCGATGCGCCATGCGATCGCCGACCAAGCGATTTGTCTCCGGATCCGCGGGCACGTTGCCTTCAAAAACGATCGTCGACTTCGGCGTGGGAAACCGCTCGGCGGCGAGTCGCGCCGCTTCGTCGAGGTAATGCTCGCGCACGTCTTCTGGAAGCCAGACAACTTGGAACGGGCTGTTGCCTTCGAGCAACCCGCTGGCGTCGTTGTAGATCGCTTCGCCTGGGCGCGAGAGGAGTCGCGCCGCTGAGTTGTCGTCGGAAAGAATAAGTTGCGAGTCGGCCTCGCTGCACTGAAGCGCGACGCGCACACCCATCTGTCCCATCGTGGCTCGTGCAATCGAGTACGCGCCGCCGAGCGTTTGCGAACCGAGAATCACGTGAATGCCGAAGGCGCGACCTTGACGGACGAGGCGGTCAAGAAGAAGCGCCGACTCCTGTCCGACCTTGTCATCTTCGACGAAGAGTTCTTGGAACTCGTCGATGATCAAGAGCGTGCGCGGCATCGACTCGGGCTTTCCGAGCTTGCGATAGCCATTCAGATCTTGCACGCTCAACGAGCGGAAGAGATCACCGCGGCGCTTAAGTTCAGTGTCGAGACCTTGGAGCACGCTCATGCCGAATTCGCGATCACTTTCGATTGCGACGGCGCGAGCATGCGGCAGCTTATGCGTCGCATAGGTCTTAAATTCGACGCCCTTCTTGAAGTCGATCAAGTAGAACTCGATCTCGGCCGGGCTGTACCAGCATGCCAAGCTCGTCACGAGTGCATGCAGCAATGTCGACTTACCCGAACCGGTTTTGCCCGCGATCAGCGCGTGCTGGCTCGTCCCTTCGCCTAGCGTCATGTACTGAAGCTTGCTCGCGCCAGCGCGACCGAGCGGTACGCGTACCCGCTTCGAGCTTGACTCGCTCCACCACTCAGCCGGAGCCCGTGGCGCGACAATGGCAAACGGCACTTCGACTCTGCCTGCCTCTTTCGCTGCCTTGCCGATCTGACGTACCAGTCGCATGAGTAGATCTGCCGGAGGTGCTGGATCAGGTTCGTAGGAGAGCCGACTGAACTCATCACCCTCGACGACAAAACGGTCTTTGTCGCGGCGCACGACGACTGCGAGGCGCCTGAGATCCTCTTCCGCGATGCCGGGGGGCAGATCTGTTTTCTTCGGACCCGACTGCGTACGCACGATGATTGTGTGGACGCCGCACTTCGCGCCGGACGAGAGGATTGATTGCAATCGCTTTGCCGCGATGTCCGTGATGTTCGTCGGAAAATCGGTGATGACGAGGTAGCGCAGTGGCTCGGCGATCTCGCCGGCTTTCTCGTTGTACGCCTCGATCGAGTCGAACTCGTTGCGAAGGTACTTCTGAATTACCGTCTCCATGTGCTCAGTGAGATCGGTGAGTTTCTGCTCGATGTGACGCGGCTCGGTCCAGATGCGATCGCCGACCAGAGCCTCCATCTCGTCGGCGAGGTGCATGAAGCCAGCGAACGATTGACCGAGTCCAACCGGATCAACGAGTACGAGCCGCACCTTGGAAGGCGGCACGCGCGCGAGGAGGCGAAGCAGTACGGTTTGAACGAGGTCGATCGCTTGCTGCCGGCCAGAAGCATCAGTCTCGATGAGCAGGCTCGAACGATGCGGAAATGCGAGGCACGCGGGAACGTCGAGTCGCGTGTCTCCCTGGGCTTGTCCCGCGATGGCAAGACGCGGATCAGGAGAGAGTCCGCCTTCACATGCGCCGAGGTCGAAGTCGAGACGTCCGATGCGGATCGCAGCGGGCGCGGCTGCGCTTCCCGACCACGACTGCCATGCTTTGTCGGTCCCGGTCTTGTCGGTCCCTGCCTTATCGATCCCAGCCTTATCGAGCCAGGCGGGGAAGAGCGCCTGGTCCAGCTCAATGGTCGCACGAAGCGCTGAGAGTCCTTCATCGGTCGCGCGGGTCCATTCGGTTCGCATCGCTGCAAATCGTGCAGTTTCGCGTTCCTCAATCGCCGTACGCTCGCCCGAGTAGCGGGCGTGCTCAGCTGCGGTCGCGTCTGCGGCGACCCGATTGATCTCTTCCGTGCGCCGCGTGTGGAGCGCCTCGTTTTCAGCGGTGTCGCGCACACGACAGGTCTCGATCTCGCGCTTCGCGGCAGGAATCTTCTCTGCGAGTCGGGACAATCGCTCCGCGCGCTTGCGCTTGAATTCTTCGACGAGCGGCGCGAACTTCGCCGTCGACGCAGCGACCTCACGATCGCGTGTTTCGACGAGCTCACTCTCGCGGCGCTTCCGCTCGATCGCGGCGTCTTCGAGTGCCTTGTCGCCGCATCGCCTCGCGATCGCGATTGATTCCGATAGCGGACCGTAGGCGCGGCGAATCTCTCCCCGTGCGAAACCGTAGAGCACAAACGCGCCGACGATCAAGAGGCCGGCGCCAATGCCGCCACCAACCCCGAGGCTTGTCTCGTCGTTGCCCTTGAAGGCGTAAGCGACCGCCATGCCAAGGCCAGCGAGAAGCACCAGCGGTACGATGAAAATTGGACCGCGGAAGAGGCCTGCGATGCGCAGCGCCTTGAGTACGCGCAGTTGTTCTTGGGCAGCCCCCAAATGCATGGACAGGCCGGAGTCGGGTCGCTGTGCCGCTGCGGCAAGGCGCTCATTCGACGGCTCCGCTCGATGTGGCACCGCTTGGCGATAGCGGTGGATGACCGTCCGGGCTTGCTCAGCGATCGAGTCAAGCTCTTCGCGACGCACGGCCACGTCCTCTCGCGCTCGCTCGAGGTCGATGCGCGGCTGATTCTCCGCGCCTTCATAGACGGTCTCTGCGACCCAGATCGCCTCGTCCATCTTCGACTTGGCGGCGACGATGTTCGCGTCGGTGCGAGCCTCGACTTCAGCCTTCGTGGTCCGTTCCTCGCGGTCGAGCTTTTCGTGGTCGTTCGACGCGGTTGAAGCGATCGCTTCTCGTCGCGTCGCGTAGCGCTCGGCTTCGGCTCGCGACTCATCGCTTTTTCGCTGGGTAATGGCAGCGAGTGTGAGATCGTGCCCGCGGTCGTTCTTCGCACGTTCAGTTGTGACCGCAGTGATCAGCGCCCTTTCTTCGACCGCGCGTGCGGCGACGGCGAGGCGAAGATTGCGGAGCACGGACTCGAGGCGCTCGATGGCGTCAGGCACGGTGAGGATCCTACTAGCCAACCTTGACCGGCTGCGCGCCAGCGTGAATCTTGAGTTCTTGCACGCCGCCTGGAAGCGCGAGGTCGGCGATCGGCGTTCCATCGGGGATCGGTCTCCCGTCGAGGCGACGCACCACAACCTGCGGATGCAACTTCTCGTGCGCGGCGAGTTCCTTCTCAAGCTTCTCGCGCGTCTTCTCGTCGATTTTCGCCCATGACTCACGACCGCGGCACTTCGGAAACAGGGAGCAGCCGAGCCACGGTCCGCGCTTGCCGGTACGGAGATTCATGCGTCCCTTGGTGCACTTCGGACAAACGAGTTCGGTGAGAAGCGCGGGTGGCGCTGGGAGCTTGAGCTTGCCCTTCTTGTCGAGGTTGAGGACGAACTTGATCTGCGGATAGTTGACGCTGGCGAGAAACTTCCCGAATCGCCCAGTCCGCATGACCATCTGCGAGCCGTCCTCGGGGCATTGCACATCGACCCGCTCCGGCAGCATGGGTCGTCCCTGCTTGTCGATTGGTGCGGCATACGTGCACTCGGGGTAGCCCGAGCAGGAGAGAAATCGCCCGTTCTTGCCGAATCGATACGACGTCGGGCGGCCGCACGTCGGGCAGGCGTACGGGGCTGGCTCGATTTCGGCCTTCGCGTGGGTGAGTTCTTCACCGGCCTTCTGCAGCGCTGCGGAAAACCCCCGATAGAAGCCACGAAGCATCACCTTCCAATCGGTATGAGCTTCCTCGATCTTGTCGAGTTCGGTCTCTAACAATCGCGTGTAGCCGACGTCCATGAGCTCGGGAAAACCTTCGACGAGCTTGTCCGTGACGACCGAACCAACATCGGTCGCGTGATAGCGGCGCTCAAGCTGTTCCACGTAGCCGCGATCCTCGATCACGCGGAGGATGGAGGCGTAGGTTGAGGGCCGACCAATCCCTTCTTCTTCGAGCTTCTTGATGAGCGACGCTTCGTTGAAACGAGGCGGCGGCGACGAGAACTTCTGGAGTGCGCCGAGAAAGAACGGCGCGACGATCTCGCCTTCTTTCATGGGGGGGAGCGATTGTTCATCCTCGGCACTCGGCGCGCCGGCAACCTTGTAGAAGCCGTCAAAGACGAGCACGCGTCCGCTGGCGCGGAACGAGGTGGCTCCTTGCTGCGGCGCTCCTAGATTGTCGCTCCGAATCAGCGTTACCGTCGTGCCGTCGAACTCCGCGGGAGTCATCTGGCATGCGACGAATCGGTTCCAGATGAGGCGGTAGACCTTCCCCTGGTCTTCATTGAGCGAACCCTTGAGCGATTCGGGCGAGCGCCGCACATCGGTTGGTCGAATCGCCTCGTGTGCCTCTTGCGCGCTCTTGTTGCTCGATCCGAAGAAGTTTGGCTTCGCTGGAAGGTAGCGCGTGCCGAACTCCTTCTCGATGTAGTCGCGCGCCATCGTGAGCGCCTCGCCCGACAGTTGCGTCGAGTCGGTTCGCATGTACGTAATGAGGCCGACTTGCCCTTCACCCGGAACGTTCTGACCTTCGTAGAGCCCTTGGGCGAGTCGCATGGTTCGGTCGGCGCCGAAACCGAGATAGCTCGACGCAGCCTGCTGGAGCGTGCTGGTAATGAGCGGCGCGTAGGGACGCGACGATCGGCGCTCGGTCTCTACTTTCGCGACGCGGTAGCGGGCGTTTGGGTCAACGGTGCCGCGCACCGTGCGCTTCGTCTTCGCTGGTCCTTTGCCGACGGGATCGCTTGTTGATGTCACCTCGACGTTGCGAAGTCCCACGGCGTCGGCGGCGACTTTTACGAGTGCGGAGAGGTCTTTCGCCTCGGCTGCGCTCGTCGACAGATCAAACGGCTTTCCGTTGAGTTCGACAAGCTCGGCGCGAATCGCGCGGCGCTCGGCGAGCCACGCGAATTGCGCGCGTTGAACCGGCGGATTCCCCCGTTCATCCTTCGTTCCAATGAACGCTTCCCATGGGGCGATGAGCTGCGGAGCCTGCGCTGGATCGGCCATGCGGGCCGAGATTTCCCACTTCTCGTCCGGGATGAACGCAGCAATTTCGCGCTCGCGATCGACGACGAGCCGGACGGCGACCGACTGAACCCGACCAGCGCTCAAACCGCGCGCTACCTTCTTCCAGAGGAGCGGCGAGACTTGATAGCCGACGATCCGGTCGAGGATTCGCCGCGCCTGTTGCGCGTTCACCTTGAACAAGTCGATCGGGCGTGGGTGTTCGAATGCGCGAGTGATCTCTGCTCGTGTGATAGCGTTGAAGATCACACGCTTCGCTTTCGTTGGATCGATGCCTAACACTTGCGTAAGGTGCCAGGCGATCGCCTCTCCCTCGCGGTCGAGATCGGTTGCAAACCAGATCGTGCTCGCTTTTTTCGCCGCCGCCTTGAGCTCTGAGACCGTCTTCTTTTTCTCGGCTAACACCTCGTACGTGGGCTCGAAGTCGTTGTCGAGATCGACCCCTGGCACCGGTTGTTTCGTGCCCTTTGGCGCCTTCGCGGGAAGATCGGCCACGTGACCGACCGACGCGAGGACCTGAAAGCCACTCCCCAAGTACTTGTTGATGGTCTTTGCCTTTGCGGGGCTCTCGACGATCACCAGTTGTCGGCCGCCGCTGGTCGTGGTTGGGGCGTCGCCATCGGCGGGCGGTCCGTGTTCAGCGCCGTTCGCGCTGGTTCGGGCTGGCACCATCGCCCGCGACTTCGATGGCGACTTGCGGGTCCGCTTCGCGGGTGCGGGGCGATCGGCTTTTGAGGTAGTGTTCGGTTGTGCCATAGAGTCGAGATCCCCCCGCAGACTGGGCGGCCAGCCGTCAGGCGAGGGGGGATTGAAACCATTAAGGAATCCGGGCGTCAAGGCGCGTGCGTCTACGGAACCGGGTGCCGAGAGCGCAACGTTCTGTAAAAACTGTAGTTAGATGCCCGCGCGTACGCGTGCGCGCCCGCGTACGCGAGGGCTAACCCTCCGGCCGGGCCGCCGAGCCTTCATCCGAAGCCCCACCGTGGGCGCCGCTTTTGAGCGCAGCCAGCGACCGGTCAAGCCACTCTTCGACGGGTGTCGTCGCAGCGTCAATCCAGTGTGAGCGGGTGACCGCCCGGAAGCGGCGCAGCCAGGTTCGTTGCTGCTTGCCGTAGCGGCGCGACCGAATCTTGATCCGCTCGGTGGCTTCCTCAAGCGTGAGCGATCCGTCGAGATGCTCCAGGAGTTCTCCGTAGCCGACGGCTTCCCGCGCCTGCCGCCCAAGCGGGCCGCTCGAGCGCAGCGTTCGCACCTCATCGAGAAAGCCCGCGGTCATCATCGCTCTGACGCGCGCATTGATCCGGCGGTTGATGGCATCGACGGGCCAATCGAGCCCAATCACGATCGCATCGCCGCGGACATGCTCGACGAGGTTGCTCGACCATTGTGTTTGAAGTTTGGAGAGCGGCGTGCCGGTTTGACGGTAGACCTCGATCGCTCGCATTGAGCGGCGCCGATCGTTCGCGTGAATGCGCTGAGCGGCGACGGGATCAACGCGACCGAGTTCGTCCCGCAGCGAAGTGAGAGGCGTCTCTTCGAGCTCACGTCGTAGCGCAGCGCTAGGCTCAGGGCCTTCAAACAGTCCTTCGAGGAGTGCGCGCACGTAGAGATTCGTGCCGCCCACCACGATCGGCAGGTTTCCGCGCAAGCGAACCTCGGCGATGGTTGACTCCGCACGTTCAAGCCACGCGTCGACGGTGAATCCGTCCTCTGTTGGATCGACGATATCGATGAGGTGATGGGGCACGCCGCGTCGCTCCGCGCTGGAGGGCTTCGCAGTACCGATGTCCATGCCGCGGTAGACCTGCATTGAGTCGGCGGAGATGCACTCGCCTCCAGTCGCAAGAGCCAACTCGACAGCCAGCGTGGTCTTCCCACCCGCGGTGGGACCGACAACGACGACGATCGGAGCGAGGGTGGACAACGGGGCTTTCATGGCGGGGCCTTCATGGCGTGACCGGTATCATCTGCGGCTTTCGCCACGAGAGATTTACATGCGCAAGAAGACCATCGATCAAGTGGATGTCAACGGCAAGCGAGTTTTGGTTCGGGTCGATTTCAACGTGCCGCTCGACGACGCGGGGGAAATCACGGACGACCGCCGCATCCGCGCGTCGCTAGCCACTTTGAAGTCGGTGCTGTCACGCGGTGGCAGTCTTGTCCTCATGAGCCACCTCGGCCGTCCCGAAGGCAAGGGATTCGAGCCGGACGGCTCCCTGCGGACAGTGGCTCTTCGACTCGCGAAGTTGCTAGGGACCGACGCTCCCCACGGCGTGCAATTTCCCTCGAACGACCCCATCGACTCTGCAGCGTCAAGCGCGGTGAGGGCGCTCCGCGAGCGGGGCGTCCTCTTGCTCGACAACCTCCGCTTTCACAAAGCGGAAAAGAAAGGGGACGCGACGTTCGCTGCCGCACTGGCGCAGTACGGCGATGTCTATTGCAACGATGCATTCGGCACGAGCCACCGCGCGGACGCGAGCATGTTTGCGGTCCCGCAGGCGATGAAGCCGAAGCCCTGCGTCGCGGGGCTCCTCCTTGCGCAAGAGCTTGAGTACCTCATGGCACGCCTCGAGAAGCCAGCCCGCCCCTTTGTGGCGATCTTGGGCGGTGCGAAGATCGCGGACAAGCTCGCGGCCATCGCAAATCTCATGGCGAAAGTGGACTGCCTCATCGTCGGGGGCGCGATGGCATACACGCTTCTCAAAGCGCAGGGGGTGGGAGTGGGGGGGAGTCTGGTCCAGAACGACTTCCTCGGCGAAGCTGAAAGGATCTTGGCGGCATCGAAAAGCGGACCCTGCAAAGTGCTTCTGCCCGTCGACCACGTGTGCGGGCAAGCACTCGCTGCGGGGACGCCGACACAGACCGTCACCGGGTCGATCCCGGAGGGCTGGATGGGGCTCGACATCGGACCGGCGACCGTTCGCGTCTTTTCGGACACCATTCGTGCCGCCAAGACAGTGGTTTGGAACGGCCCGATGGGGGCGTTCGAGACGGTCCCGTTCGATCGGGGAACTCGGGGCATCGCCAAGGCTGCGGCGGATGCGACAGCGTCGGGTGCAATCACGATCGCGGGTGGAGGCGACACCGCTGCGTCGCTCGAGGAGTTTGGCCTTGCGGATCGATTCAGCCACGTGTCAACGGGCGGCGGCGCGAGCCTCGAGGTGCTGGAGGGGAAGCACCTCGTCTGCCTCGACGCACTTGACGATTGTTAAGGCGAGCGACCTAGCAGTCCGTGGCGAAAGGTTCTCGCCACCGATTTGTCGATGTTTCGCATCCTCGAGGTCAGGACGACGATATATTCAACCCGGACCCACCGGGTGTGAGCGGTGTTGTTCCCGCCGGTTCATACGTCGAATGACTCAAAGACTCGCAGCCAGAAGCTTCCCGCCCTCAACCACTGGAGTAGCGCATGCGCCTCGTGCACGGACTGATTGGCCTCATTGCTGTCGTCGCAGCCTTCGCGCTCAGCGCGCCCGCATCTGCACAGATAAAGAAACTCAAGGTCGGCGATAACGCTCCGGCTCTTGTTATTGCTGATTGGTTCAACGGTAGTCCGACGATCATCGAACAAGACAAGATCTACGTTGTCGAATTCTGGGCGACGTGGTGTGGCCCGTGCAAGAAGTCGATCCCGCATCTGAACGCGATGCACAACGAACTTGCGTCCAAGGGCGTCACCATTATCGGCGTCTCGAACGAAGAGTCCGGTCTCGTTCGTAGCTTCGTAGATGCGAAGGGTCCATCGATGGCGTACCTCGTCGGGGTCGACGACAGCCAACAAACAACTCAGGCGTGGATGGAAGCCGCCGGACAGGAAGGCATCCCCTGCGCCTTCGTCGTCGGCAAGGATCGCAAGATCGCGTACATCGGGCACCCGCTTGACGAGACCTTCGAGCAGACGGTCCGTGGTCTCGCGACGGGTACGTTCGATCCAGGTTCCGACCGGAAGGCCGCTCCGACGATCGAAGCTGCTCGGAAGGCCGCGAAGCTCAAGAATTTCCGTGATGCGTACACGCACTACGACAATGCGATCGCCGTGAACCCGAAGCACTTCGCCGCACTCGCCCGCGAAAAGTACAAGGTCATGCTTCTTCAAGAGAAGAACACGAAGGGCGCGGCAGAGTTCGGCGCGTCGATGCTGAAGACCTATAGCGATAGCGGCGAAGTCCTGGGTGACTTTGCAGTCATGATCGTCACCGATCCCGAGCTCAAGGATGTCAAGGACGTCGATCTCGCGAAGGCTGCAGCGGCCACGATGGTCAAGGTCTCTGGTCGCAGTAGCGCCGGGGTGCTCGACCGTCTCGCGACCGTGCAGTTCAACACGGGCAAGGTCGACGAGGCCGTCGAAACGCAAACGGAAGCGTGGATGACCGCGTCGCCGGGCGAGAAGGCGACGTACAAGCAGAAGCTCGACCTCTACCGTGCAGCGTTGGGCCGGGCTCAGGCTGGCCTTCAGAAGAAGAACTGAACGGTCGGCGAACGACCGACTCAACGCGTCGTCTCCGGGCGACGAGTCAAGAATCGATGAACGACGGGAGCGGCGCACGCCGCTCCCGTCGTTCTTTCCCAGGACCCCGCAGCCGCTACGATCCCGCTCGTGGATGCCGCTACGAACTCTCTCCCCGTCGAGCCGCTCGCGCCGATTTCGGTCAGCGGGCTCGAAGTTTCCGTCGACGTGACGAGTGGGAGCGGCGCGGATCCCGCTCAGAAGAAAGGCGTCCCCGAAGGTCTCTGGATCAAATGTCCGGGGTGCGCCGAGACCGTGTTCAAGAAGCAGGTCGAGCAGAACCTCCTCGTCTGCCCGAAGTGCCAGCACCACATGCGCGTCGGAGGCCGGCACCGGGTGGAGCAGCTCGTCGATCCGGGGTCGTTCGAGCCGTTCAACGCTGACATGGCCCCCGCGGATCCGCTCGGTTTCATCGATACGAAACCGTATATCCAGCGAATTCGCGAGACGCAGAAGAAAACCGGCGAGAACGACGCGCTTCACACCGGATACGGATTCATCAAAGGACGGCGCGTGGTGCTTGCGTGCATGGACTTCGTCTTCTTCGGCGGATCGATGGGATCGGTCGTGGGCGAGAAGTTAGCTCAAGCGATCGAGCGCGCTACCGACGCCGACCTTCCAATTGTGGTGGTTTCGTGTTCGGGTGGCGCGCGCATGCAAGAGTCAGGCTTCTCACTCATGCAAATGGCGAAAACGAGCGCGGCACTGGCTCGACTGCACGATGCGCGCGGGCTCTACATCAGTGTGCTCGCCGATCCGACCACCGGTGGTGTCACGGCGAGCTTCGCGATGCTCGGTGACGTCATTCTCGCCGAGCCCAAGGCGCTCATCGGCTTTGCTGGGCCGCGTGTGATCGCGCAGACGATCCGTCAAGAACTTCCTGCGGGATTCCAGACCTCCGAGTTCCTGCTGGAGTCTGGTTTCGTCGATCGCATCGTCCATCGCAAGGATCTCCGGAGTGAGATCAGTCGCGTCATCGACTACGCGGGTAAGTGACACCGCGCTCATGATGGCCAACGCGATCGAACGAGCAACAGAGAAACTGCCCCGCGACCGGCGACATCCGGAAGCATTAGCAGAGCGCTGGGGCTCGCGCGGGAATCGTTGCGCTGTTGGATACGCCGCTGGTTTCGCGACCGCCTTGGCGTTCGCTCTGGCGTGGCCGACGTGGGGCCTCTGGCCGCTCGTTTTCGTTGCACTCGTACCGCTGTCGGCTTGGGCCATCCGCGCCCGAAGCGTTTGGGCGATCGTTCTCGTCGTGCTGCTGACGCAAGCGCCGGCGTGGGCGGCCGTGAACTGGTGGATGGCTCGTCTAACGCCTCCGGGGTTTGTCATCCTCAGCTTCTACTGCGCGGCGTACATCGCGCTGTTCGCGGTTGTCCTTCGCCGCGCCGCACGCTCGCGTCGCTTCGGGCACTGGCCGATGGCGATCTTGGTGCCAGTACTCTTTGCAGGAACCGAGTTTCTGCGAACGAGGATCGTTCTCGGTGGCTATCCCTGGTACCAACTTGGAGTGCCCTTAGCTGGAGGCGCTGCGAGCGACGGAATTTTGGCGCAATCCGCGTCTCTCTTTGGCGCACACTGGCTGACGTTCGTCGCGGCGAGTGTGTCTGGGGCGATGCTGGATGCCATTCGCCGCCGCCCTGGCTGGCAGATCGTCGTCCTGAGCGTCGCTCTGTTCCAACTCTTGAACGGCGCGTTCGGATGGTGGATTCTCAAGACGGCAACGACCCGTCCCGGGCCACGCATTTTGGCGGTGCAAACCAACCTCCCGGTCTCGAACGGCAGCGCTTGGACGCAGGTCGATCAGGTCCGCGACTTTCGCACGTTCCTCGAGCAAACGCTTGAAGGCGCAAGCCGGGCGAGGAACGCTGGCACACCTCCTGATCTGATCGTCTGGCCGGAGACGATGGTTCCGGGCTTCGGTCTCGAACCCGACGCAATTCAAGTGTGCGAAGACGGGGGGTACTACCCCGGTGCGATCTATCTGCGCGCGCTCCAGAGCTTGTTCAAGGAGACGAAGTCGCCGCTCCTCGTTGGTGCCGCCGCGTACCTCGGGCTTCGGATCGACGGCGAACGATGGGCGTGGGACAAGCACTTCAACAGCGCCTACCTCATTGACGGTGAGCCACCATTTCAGCGTTATGACAAACTCGTGCTGACGCCTGGCGGGGAGGAGATGCCTCTGATATCGCGCTCCGACTGGCTGGAGGAGAAACTGCTCGCGCTGGGCGCCCCCGGCATGCGTTTTGATCTTTCGGCTGGCGACTCTTTGGTCCGTTTCGAGGTGCGCAACTCGCTCGGCGGAGTGTTCCGAGTCGCGACGCCAATCTGCTTCGAGGACACCGTGGGTTACCTCTGTCGTCGCCTGTGTTACGAGGATGGACGCAAGGTTGTCGATGTCATGGTGAACCTCTCGAACGAGGGCTGGTTCGGCTCAAGCCAACCTGCGCGCGAACAGCACGCACTTCATGCTCGCCTGCGTTCGATTGAACTTGCGATTCCGATGCTCAGGTGCGCGAACACCGGGTTGAGCGTTCTCATCGACGATCGAGGTCGCATCACGCATTGGATTGGAGGCGCCGCGCCGGGGATCGGTAACATGCCCGGCACGCTTCTAGCTCCGGTCGCGCTTTCTGATCGATTGACGACCTACGGGCGTATCGGCGACGTGTGGTCGTGGACGATGTTGGCCGGCTCGGTCATCATCACGCTCTTGTCTGGTGCTGGGGCTGGGGCTGGTGCTGGTGCTGGTGCAGGTGCTGGGGCAGGGAAGGCGAGGGATTCGGAACCGAGCGATGTGCTCGGAAGTAGCGCGACACAGGCGTGAACTAACAACTTCGGTCACATGTGTAAACCAAGGACGGACCAAGGACGGACCACGATGGAATCGTTCGCTGCGTTTCGCGCGAACGACGAGAAAGGACACTCGTCATGCAGGTAAGGCTCTCCCCGACTCGTCTCACGCCTACGCTGATCGCCGCAATACTCGCAACTCCGATTTCGCTATTCATTTCGCCACTGGGATGTGAGAGCGCTCGCGAGGGAGAGTGGAGTTCGAAGGCAGGTTCGAGCAGCGGTGGGTCGACCGTCGCGCGTGACCAAGTGGCACCGGCGACTTCGCCGAACGCGACGAGTTCGGCACCTGCACTCAAAGTGCCGGCCGCTCCTGAGGAATCTCGCGCGGCACCGGTGAGCGCAGCGGCCGCCGCAGAAGCTCCTCCGTCGTCTGTCACGATCACGGAGACCACTCGAGCGCCGATGTCGAGTCAACCAGCCTCGATCGATGCTGCGGTCCTGCGTCGCCAAGCGATTGCGACCCTCGAAGCCGGGAGCCGTTCTAGTTGGGCCCAGTTGCGAGCGAATTCGATCGAAGCGCTCGGGCCGGTCCCGGAGTCACTCGATGCCACTGCGGCCCGAGGTCTCGTCGACGAAAATCGCGGTGTTCGATTCGTCTCCGCGATCACGATTGCTCGGGCGAAGCGCTGCGATCTTGCTCATCTGATCGAACCGCTCATCAACGACCCGAGTCCGTCCGTCCGGGCTGCGGCGATCGCCGCGCTGTCGCAATGTGGTCGTATCGTCAATCAAGAACCGCTCGCCGCGATGTTGCAGGACGAGAGCACCGAGGTGCGCGCCAACGCGTATCTCGCTCTCGGACTGATTGGGAACAAGTCCGCCGTCGGATTGGTGCGGAGTTCCGTCGGCAAGGGGTTGAATCTGACCGACCCGGTCAAGGTCCGAATCGTCGAACTCCAGGCCGCAGAATGTCTGGTTCGGCTTGGCGAAGTTCAGGAGATCGAACCCATCCGCGCGTGCCTCTTCGCTCCAGCGGAGCAGGGAGAACTCACCGGCCTCGCGTGCCAGATGGTGGGACGGCTGCACGACGAACGGTCGAGGCCGCTGCTCGAACGGCTGATCGAAGCATCAGGTGACCAAGCTCGCTCCGCCGAGTTGCGGCTCACAGCGGCAGACGCGTTGGGCCGGATCCAGGGTGGCTCTGGCGGTGCGAACGGCGAAGCGCTACTCGCGGTAATCGGTCCCTTCGTCTCGGCGCGCGGCGCGACGCTTCGGGCGCAAGCGGCCGGCGCACTCGGAGCGACCGGGCAGAGTGCGGCGCTCAAGCCTCTCGCAGTGCTACTGAACGATCCGGACCCGATCGTCCAGGTTGCCGCTGCGGGGTCGATCCTCGTCTTGACTGGAGCGTCGTAATGCCCATCCCGTTGACATTGGATTGAACGACGGTTACAAACTCTGGCTCGACTGTGGTGGGCGATTTCGCGCGGGTTCCGGCTGGCGGTTTGCCCCAGAGTGTGAATCGTTGGTCCCACCGGCTGTTCTCGTCGTAACTGGCTTCGGTCGTCTTTTTCGCTCCTCTCTGCGTTGAGGTATGCCCCCCGTGCACGTCCTGACCAAGATCTTCATCGTGCTCGTCTCGCTGTTGGCTGTCGCGATAGTCCCGCTCGTTGCGGTGCATGCGACCAACGAAGGCACGTTCAAGTCGAAGTGGACCGAGGCCGAACTCGCGAAGGCCGCGGCTGCGAATGCCTACCAAGCATCGAAGAGCGCCGCTGCCGCGACTGAGGCAAGCCTTACCGCCGCAAACCAGCAACTCCAAGACCTGCTGTCGAGCGCGAAGAAGGACGCCGACAGCAAAACCTCCGCGATGCGGAAACTTGAAAGCGATCTGGCTTCGGCAAAGTCCATGCAGTCACAAATCAACTCGAACCTCGAGATCTTCTCGCGGACAGGACAGGCCAATCAGGCTTTGACCGAGCTGCTCGTCAGGGAAGTTCGCGACCTTCGCGCGAAGGTCGTCGACGGTGAGCGTTCGAACGTCGAGTTGGACGCCGCCCTCTCAGAGGTGCAGTCCCAACTCGAGGTTGCTGACGCGGCGCGAAAGGCCCTCCAGGAAGAGATCCAGCGACTGGTCGAAGAGAAGGTCGCGACGGGTACGACCGTGGATCAGTACAGGAACCTTTTCGGCAAGCTGCCGATGTCGATCGGCGCGGGCGCGACCGGCGACGCCGGTCGGGTCCCGGCTGACCGCGACCTTGCGGCAACGATCGTCAACGTCCAGCGTTCCGGTGATCGGGCGTTGGCCGAGATCGACGCGGGCAGCCGCGACGGCGTGAAGGAAGGCTGGACGCTGCTCGTTGGAAACAACGGGACGTTCGTAGCGAACCTGCGGATCGTCTCGGTCGACGTGAACCGAGCAACCGGTGTCATCGAACAGGAGTCCTCGTCGCGCGGCAGTGTTCAGGTCGGCCAGAAGGCCAAGGCGACCCGCGGGGAATGATGCTGGCTCGCCGCACGGCGCGGCGTTTGGATCCACTCCGGTCATCTCTGACGATGGCTTGGCATCGGACGGGCGACACAATGAGCACCCTTCAGCACCCTTTCGTAGGGGAGCAACGAACATGAGCCAACTGAACACCCCGATGCGTCGAGCGAGCGGCGAACTTGACGTCTACTCTGGCCTGCTGTTCGCGGCGGCGGTCGTACTCCTAGGCGGGATCATCTGGCTAGCGCTCGCGAACATTGAGCACTCCAAGTCGACCACCAACGACGACGGCGGGCCCTTCAAGTTGGTTGAGCCGGGACGCTGAGCCGCCACCTTCGTCGCACGTCGTTTTAGCGACACCCTGAGCAAAGCCCGGGACAGGTTGCCCTTCTTCGCTTATCGTTGCGTGTGTCGTTGCGAGCGGCGGTTGCATTGGCGGGTGCCAGCGCGATCACGCCAGCAGGGTGTCAGGTACCGCGGTAAGCACAGCGGCAAGGACGGCCGTTGGGCTCTCGGAGTGGTGGTCGCCGTGGCAATACCACTCTCGTGGAACCACCATAGGCGCTCATCACCAGTGTCCAGGACGGAGTCGTTGAGGCGATGTTCGACAGGCTGCTGAGTTTCTTCAGCGTCGACATGGGAATTGATCTCGGCACGTGCAACACGCTGGTGTGCGTGCGGGGCGAGGGCATCGTGCTCAACGAGCCTTCGGTTGTCGCTGTGCGCAAGGGAACGAACAAGGTTCTCAACAACGGCACTGCGGTGGGTTGGGCCGCGAAGGAGATGCTCGGGAAGACTCCAGGTTCGATCTCCGCGATCCGTCCCATGAAGGACGGTGTCATCAGTGACTTTGAGATCACCGAAGCGATGCTGGCGTATTTCATTCGCAAGGTGAATGGGCGCAGTCGCATCTTCGGACCGCGCGTCGTCATCGCAATCCCGTCCGGTATCACCGCTGTGGAAAAGCAAGCGGTCCTCGAGAGCGCGAAGCGCGCGGGTGCGCGACAGGTCTATCTGATCGAAGAGCCGATGGCTGCTGGTCTCGGCGCCGGACTCCCGATCGTTGAGCCGACCGCGAGCATGATCGTCGACATCGGTGGTGGCACGACTGACGTCGCAATCATGTCGCTCGCTGACATCGCCAACTGCGAGTCTGTTCGCGTTGCGGGCGACGACTTCGACGAGGCCGTCATCAACTACATGAAGAAGTCGTACAGCCTCACGATCGGTGAGCAGACGGCTGAGCGCATCAAGATCGAGATTGGTTCGGCGGCACCGATCGGCGAGACCCTGACGATGGACGTGCGTGGTCGCGACATGGTGTCAGGGCTGCCGCGGAAGACGGTGGTGACGAGCGACGAGATTCGCGAGGCGCTGCAAGAGCCGGTGCACGCAATCACCGAAGCGGTCTTGCGCACGCTTGAGAACACCGAGCCAGAACTCGCGGCCGATCTGGTCGAGAACGGCATCGTGCTCGCCGGAGGTGGTGCGTTGTTACGCGGAATTGATCGCGTGATCGCAAGCGCCACTGGGCTCGACACGCGTATCGCTGATGATCCGCTGACGTGCGTCGCCCGTGGCACGAGCATCTACCTCGAGAATCTCGAAGAGTGGAAGGCGACGATGGAGACTGACGGCAACGACCGGTAGCGGTGTGCGTCAGTCATCTCCGATGGCACGAGGACCGACGTTTCATCCCCGCGCGAGTCGCCGCCTCTGGTGGGGTTCGCTGCTCACCGCGCTCTTGCTTTCGCTCTTGCCGACGCGCTGGCTCCTCGGCTGGACGAACGAAATCGGCGGGCTGGTGCGCTTTCCACTGGTGCCGTTTCAACACGTTGCGGAAGGGCTTCGCACCTGGCTGCGGCCCATGCCCGATCCGCGCGGGTCGATGCCAACCGAGATTCGCGCGCTTGACGAGCAGCTTGAGCGGGCGCGGACGTACTACCGGCGCCTCGAACTGGAACGAGACGACCTTCAGCAGCGCATTGCGCTCCTTGAGCGGACGAAACCCAAGGGCGTAGCGGGAGAACATTCGCGGGTTATCTACGCGACGATCGTCGCGACGCATGCACCGAGCGGGAGGTCAGTCGGATCGCTGCTCGCCAATGTGGGCGAACGGCAAGCGGTCGTCGCTGGCATGGTCGCTGCGTGGGACGGCGACATCGTCGTTGGCCGCGTCGTAGATGCTCCGGGGCGACTGTCATCGCTGATCGCGCCGGTCACAGCGCTTTCGGGCGTCGAGGTTCGGCTGTTCCCAGTGGGACGTGAGCTCGACGCGGCGCTTGCGCCGGGCGGCGTATTGAAGGCGATGCCGGACGGTTCGTGGACCACAGATCTCACGCAGTCAAGCGAGGTCGCTGAGGGTTGGATCGCGCGAGTCGCTGACGAGCGCTGGCCGCTCGCCTCGCGCATGATGCGCATCGGCGTCGTCGAGCGAGTGAACGCCCGCGACGACGCTCCTCTCGTGAAGCGACTCACGATCCGGCCACTCGTCGATCCATTCCGCGTGCCGCACGTTGTGTTGGTCGACGACGCCCTAGAAGAGGGCGCACCATGAGGTGGGGTGTCTTCATCGTGATGTTGTTAGTCGGGATAGTGCTTGACACCTCATTCATGCAGGTTTTTGCGGTCGGTACCGTCTGGCCCGCGATTGTGCCCGCGCTCGTCACCTTCGTCGCGCTCCACGCGACGAGACCGACGGCTCTTTGGGCAGCGTTTCTCGCAGGTCTTCTCGTTGACTGCACGAGCCCCAGCATTGCGTTCCTCGACGGAGTCCGCCCGTACCAACTGATCGGTCCGACGGCACTCGGCTTCGTCCTTGGTGCTCAACTCGTATTACCACTCCGCAGCATGGTGGTACGACGCAACCCGCTCGCACTCGGTGTGCTGACGATTCTCTTCGTGCTCGCAACGATGGTCGTCACGACCGCGATCTATTCGGCGCGGGGCTGGTACGCAGGAACCTTGCCGCCGTGGATGCCCACCGGCACGGCGGTTCGATACATGGGGACCGAAGCGCTCGGTGCGATGAGCTCAGGAGCCATCGCGGTCCTCATCGCAATTCCACTCAATCGGACGCTCGTCATACTCGGCCTTGCCGGGTCGGCGCCATGGTCGCCGCGACGCGGGTGATGCGGTCGCCGGTGGGCTGCTAGATTGCAGCGATGCCAAACGCTGTGCCGGGCCTCGTCTTGTTGGACGACGGTCAAGGAGAGTTCGGTCCGCTCTGCGATCTCGCGCCAGTGTTCGCGTTGCGCACCGGTGCGATCACAACGCGCGAGCGCATTGAGCGGGCGCTCGGGCTCGCCGTGGCTGCGAAGGTGCCCGCGTCGCTCGAGGCGTTGGTTCTCGAGACGACAGGGCTGGCGTCAGTGCTTCCTCAAGGCGATTCATTCATCGTCGTGAATGGACGACTCGCTGAAGCGAGCGAGGCGCTTGGTCTTGAGCCCAATGACGTGGTCACGAGCGGTGGAGTCGTCGTGGCCGCACGACTGTCGCGTGCGGATGTCGAGCGATTTCTCGCTAGCGGCGAACTTCCGCGCGGCACGCGCTCGCGGCCATCCAGCGCGTCGCTGCTGGTATACCCTTGGGACATCCTCAACGCGCTCGGCGCGAACATCACGTCGGATATCGCAGCAATGGTGCCGCGGGCTGCGGCGCTCGAGTACGCGATGTTGCCCGATCCTCATGCATCACGCATGGGAACGCATCCGGTCCTCTTGCACCGGACTGCGAACGTTGCGCCGCAGGTTGTCTTCGATGCGAGCGCCGGTCCGGTCGTGGTCGGTCCCAAGTGTCTCATTCGTCCGATGAGCGTCGTATGCGGCCCCTGTTCCATCGGCGAGGGCTCGACGATTTCCGATCGCTCGCTGATCAAACCGAACGTGACGTGCGGTATGCAGTGTCGGCTCGGCGGCGAAGTCGGCGGCACCTCCATTGCGGGTCGCTCGAACAAGACTCACGACGGTCACCTCGGTGATTCAGTGCTGGGTGAGTGGGTGAATCTCGGCGCGGGCACCGACAATTCGAATTTGCTCAATACCTACGGCGAAGTGCCAGTCCGACTTGAATCCGACGGTCCGCGCGTTCGTTCGGGCCGCATCTTCTTCGGCGCGGTGATTGGCGATCATGTGAAGTGTGCGATCGGCACGCGCATCATGACTGGGAGCGTGCTGGGAACAGGCGCGATGATCGCAACGAGCAAGCCGCCACCGACGACGCTGCGCCGCTTCGGCTGGCTCACCGATGAGGGCGAGCGTCGCTACACGCTCAGCAAGTTCATCGAGGTCGCGAAGACGGTGATGGCGCGGCGCGGCGTGACGCCGGGACCCGCGTACCTCGCGCGTCTTGCCGCCCTGCACGCCACGAGCGGAACGGACGCCTGAAGCATGCCGAAGCGGCTCTATCTCATCGACGGCTATGCTCAGTTCTTTCGCGCGTATCACGCCATCCGGCCGGGTCTCACGAGCCCGATCACCAACGAGCCGACGAATCTCACGTTCGGCTTTGTCGGGATGATGTTGAAGGTGTTGCGCGAGGAGAAGCCCGATTACCTCGCGGTCATTCTTGATGTCTCAGGCGACCGCGGAACGTTTCGCAGCCAGATCTACCCAGAGTACAAGGCGCATCGTCCGCCGCCGCCGTCAGATTTTGGACCGCAAGTCGATCGGTGTCTCCAACTGCTCGCGCTCTTCGGCGTGCCCGCCTTCGGATGTCCGGGCACCGAGGCGGACGACGTCATCGCGACGCTCGTGCGTCGCTTGCGCCGCGAAGATCCTGAACTCGAAATCCGCATCGTCTCGAAGGACAAAGACCTCGGCCAACTGCTCGACGACAAGACGAAGCTGTACGACGTTCACACCGGAGAAGCGCTGGGCACGGAACAACTGTTCCAGAAGAAGGGCATTCGACCCGAGCAGGTCGTCGACATGCTGGCGCTCATGGGAGACACCGCGGACAACGTCCCCGGTGTAGCGGGGATCGGACCCAAGACCGCAGCCCAGCTTATCACCGAGTTTGGTTCGCTCGACGAGTTGCTGCGCCGCATTGGAGAGGTGAAGGGCAAGAAGGGCGAGTCCATCGCCGCAGCGCGCGACACCCTGGCGCTCTCGCGTTCCCTCGTTCAGTTGAAGGAAGACTGCGACGTTGAATTCGCGCTCGAGAGCGCGAAGGTCGAGGGATCTCGGCTACACGTTCCAGAACTGCTCGATGCGTTACGCGAACTCGGCTTCCATCGTCATCGCGACGAGCTCCGACAGATCGCTGCCGCGATGGGCGTTGCCGCGCCGAGCGCAGCGCCGGTCGTGCCCGCGATCGATGACGGACGCGGCACGCTGTTCGCGGCGGATTCTGCGGTCGTGGCGCCGAGCGCAGCAGAGCTGCCAAAAGGCGACTACCGACAGCTCTGTACAAACGCGGAGTTAGTCACTTGGTTAGACGTTGCGCGGCGCGCCGATGTCGTCGCAGTCGACACCGAGACCGACTCGTTGATCGCCCACGAAGCGAATCTCGCGGGTGTCTGTCTCTCGACCAAAGAGGGCACTGGTGTCTATGTCCCGCTGCGATCGCCAGAGCCGTCGAACCACCTCACACTTGCAGAGGGCGTCGCGATTCTTCGTCCGTTCCTCGAAGATTCACAGGTACGGAAGGTCGGACACAACCTCAAGTACGACCTCAATGTTCTTCGGAACGCCGGAATCCGACTGGCGGGCATCGCCGGTGATTCGATGGTAGAGAGTTACTTGGTCGACGCGACGCGTTCGAGTCATAGCCTCGATGCGCTCGCGGAAAACTTGCTTGGGTACCGCACGATGCCCATCTCGGCGGTGATCGGCGACAACGAGCGTACGTTCGATCAAGCTCCGCTCGACATCGCCGGGCCGTACGCCGCGGAAGACGCAGACGTCACGTTGCGGCTCCATCACATGTTTGCGCCGCAACTCGGAGCGATGGGACTGTCCGCGCTGAACGCCGATGTTGAATTGCCCCTTGTCGAGGTGCTCGCCGAACTTGAGTGGAACGGCATCATCGTCGACCCGGTTGAGCTCGATCGCCAGCGCGACGCGATCCAGCGGCGGATCGAAGCGCTGCGGGCGGAAATCTCTTCGCTTGCGCCGATTGCGTTCAATCCTGACAGCCCGAAGCAACTCTCTGCGGTGCTCTTCAACAAAGAGAACGCCGATCCACCAGGGCTCGGGTTGAAACCAGTCAAGAAAACGAAGACGGGGTACTCAACCGATGTTGAGGTGCTTGAGAAACTCGCTGAAGACCCGGACGTCGCGCACCCGCTCCCTGCCAAGATCGTTGAATACCGCCAGCTGACCAAACTCGTCGGCACGTATCTCGTCGCGCTGAAGGCCGCGATTTCAGTGAAAACCGGGCGGGTGCATGCTAGCTTTCATCAGACGGTGACAGCGACAGGGCGGTTGAGTTCGAGCGATCCGAACCTCCAGAACATTCCGATCCGCACCGAGATTGGTCGAGATATTCGTCGCGCGTTCGTGGCGGCGCCGGGCATGCTGCTACTCGCTGCCGATTATTCGCAGATCGAACTGCGCTTGCTAGCCCATCTCTCAGGCGATCCGGCGCTGATCGCTGCGTTCCGCGGTGGACTGGATATTCACAAAGCTGTCGCTGCCGAGGTGTTCGGAGTGGATGTCGCAGCGGTCACCGACGACATGCGCCACACGGCGAAGATGGTGAACTTTGGCATCGTCTACGGCATCACTGCATATGGTCTCGCGCGTCGACTGGGGCGCGGCGTTTCACGCGAGCGAGCTCAACAGATCATTGATGACTACCGGAAACGGTTCGCGCGAATCGGCGACTTCCTGGAAGCATGTGTTAGCAAGGCCCGTACGAACGGCTTCGTCGAGACGATTCTTGGACGCCGTCGGCCGACACCGCAGATTCACTCGAAACAGCCAGCGGAGCGGAACTTCGGCGAGCGCATTGCTATCAACACCGTGGTGCAGGGGAGCGCTGCTGATCTCATCAAAGTCGCAATGGTTCGACTCTACCGGGAACTACCGAAGCGCCACCAACGGGCGCGAATGCTTCTGCAAATTCACGACGAACTCGTGTTCGAAGTTCCAAACGACGAGATCGCTGACGCTGGCGCGATGATCGTTGATGTCATGGAGCGAGCGATGGACCTCGTTGTTCCGCTCAAAGTCGACAGCGGAAGCGGCCCGACCTGGTTTGATTGTTGATACCGGATCGCTGTGGTGACCTCGAAAATTCGGCGCGTATGACAACGCCTCACCGCAGGGCGGCAAGGCGTTGTCGTCGTCTTCGTGTCGTCTTCCAACGACGGTGTCTTGCCGACGAGCAGGGGCAACGAGGCGGACGGGGGTCGAACCCGCAACCACCGGCGTGACAAGCCGGTACTCTAACCAATTGAGCTACCGCCCCTTAGGCAATCAGCCTCAAGCACGGCTGGCGCTTGAGGATTGGGAAGAATATCACGCGCCTCCGAACCGTCAAGCCGACCGCGGGGTCGCTGGCTCGGCGTGGCCCCGTCATCGGCTCGTCCACTTGATGTTGCAGCCAATAGAGGGGATCTGCTCGCCGATAGGCGCGATCCCGCGAAGCACTGACTCGATCGCACCTCGCAGGTCGCTTCCAGTCACCGGCAATCCGTTGCTGGGACGGCTCGAATCGAGTTGTCCCCGATAGGCGAGTTTGCGTTCTCGGTCGAACAGGAAGAAGTCTGGTGTGCACGCTGCACCGTAGGCGCGGGCGACCGTTTGATCGGGATCGTGCAAGTACGGGAACGACCAACCGGCCTCGGCCGCTTCGACTTTCATGGCTTCGAAATTGTCTTGCGGATACGCCACAGGATCGTTCGAACAGATGCCGACGACCGCAAGCCCCATGCTCGCGTAGTCGCGTGGGAGGCGAGCAAGCTCGGCGCGGATGTGCTTGACGAACGGACAGTGATTGCAGATGAAAGCGATGAGCACCGCTCGGGCATCGACGAGCGATGCGAGCGAAACGCGCCCACCGCGTACGTCCGGAAGTTCGAACGGCGCTGCTAGGGTGCCAAGCGGGATCATGGTGGACGGCGTTGCGGCCATTGGGAAAGTCCCTCCGAACGCTATCGTACAAGCCGCACGATGCCGCGCCAGACGCACGATTCCGACGACGACTTCGACGAGTTGAATGACGTCGACGAAAGGGTGTCGTCGCGCGACACTCGAGAAGACGACCAAGCCTACTGCCCCGACTGTGGAGCGTTGATCTGGGACGCGGCCGATGTCTGTCCGAAGTGCTTCGCGTTCATCGATGGCAACACACTGCGACATCCGCCACGCGTTCTTCTTCAGCGATCTCGCCGCCACCGTGCGGTCGTGCTCCTCATCCTGCTCGGGCTCTTCTCAGGCTTAGTCTGGGGGCTGATTCGAGTGTTGCGGTAGTCGGTCTGTCACGGGACACGACACCAAGGTCACGCGACGCTGCCGCCAGCGACTGACCAACCTCCGCTGTTCCAGCGCCGCTTCGGTCCAACGCGGACCTGTCGTGGGTTGTCACGGACCTCAGAGACCGGTTCGGCGCGTCCAGCGCGGTAGGCGGTCGGCGGCGCGGTCTCGAGTGATGCGTCATGGCCTTCGACGAGCAGCTTTCGCATCTTGACGAGTCCGCGATGCTTCCAGTTGTTGACTGTTGTCACCGACACTCCAAGGCTCTCGGCGGCGTGCTGGTAACTCTTTCCCTCACACACGATCAATCGAACCGCCGTTTGCTCGTCACCTGAAAGGAGCCCTAACGCAGCGTCGAGTAGGGTTGCATCGACGACGACTGGAGCGCGGACCTCGAATACTTCATTCGAGCGGCGTTCCGCAAGGAGTTCCCGGAGCCTCGTCGCGCGGGCGTAACGACGGCGCATCAGGTTGTGAGCGATCTTGATGAGGTAGGAGACCGAGATGGTCAGTTCTTCCAACTGTGGATGCTGGAGCAGCCTCACGAAGACCTCTTGGGCTAAATCATCAGCAATCTCCGGCGCCGTCGATTTCCTGAGGAACGCGTAGACGCGCTCGTAGTAGGCGTCGAAGAGTTGGAGGACGAGATCCGCTCGGGCGCTCGGGACTTGCATGGTCGGTTCCCCAATTGCGTGCGACAACGCCGCACGACACCGTCCCTGCTCGCCCACGGGGCACACACCCACGCTGGGCTCTCAACCTTCCGGTCGCAACTGAACCGATGCAGATCCGCGGTCTCCGACGCGTCGGATCCGCTCGCACTCCGCGAGCGACCGTCAAACGGCACGCATACAACCCGCTCGCGCGGGTTTCCTCTATGGGGTCGTCACCCAAAATTCCCAAATTGACCTCAATTTGGTCACAAGTTGGGCACAACGCGCCACGGTGCATAGCGACAATGGGCGCGGAAACTCGTACCCGGAGGCTGACAATTCTCGGGCGAATTCCTACCGATGCGTAACTCTGTCGTACATTCTGTGGATTCGTGGAGGCCGTTGTCTGCGAAGCCTACAAGGAGGCACCCACCATGCCTGAGCCGATTACTGTCGTCGTCGCTGACGACCATGCCCTCATCCGTTCCGCAGTCGTCGGGGTCGTTAACGCCACTCCAGACATACGGGTCGTTGGTGAGGCCGAAACCACCGAAGGCGCGCACGCGGAGGCGTTGGCGAAGTCGCCGCGTGTCTTGGTCTTGGACATCGACATGCCTGGCAAGGACGTCTTCCAGCTCGTCGTCGAGCTCAAACGCGAGCGTCCGACGATGGAAGTGCTGGTTCTCACCGGCGCGGTGCAGGATCGCCTGATTCAGTCTGCACGACAGTTTGGCGTGCGGGGCTACGTGAGCAAGGCTGATCGCATCGACACGGTCATCGACGGTATTCGCGAGCTCTCGAAGGGCAACGCTTATCTGTCGCCTTCGGTCCGGGATCGCATACTGCCACCCGATTCCGGTCGGGGCGCTGGGGGTACCAAGGGAGAGCGACTGTCAGACCGTGAGTTGGAGGTCTTGCGGTACGTCGGCCGCGGGTTTGCGAAGAAACAGATCGCCGAGATGATGTCTATCTCCGTGAAAACCGTCGACAAGCACGTCACGACTGTGATGGAGAAACTCGACATTCACGACCGAGTCGAGCTCGCGCGGTACGCAATTCGTGAAGGTTTGATTAAGGCCTAGCAGCGCGTGGCAGCTGGCGATCACGACGTGCGCGGAAGGGCTCCTATCGGGGGCCTGCGAGTCGTCCACCACGGTGACGACGAGTTGGTGGTGCTGAAGCCAGCAGGGATGTCGAGCGAGTTAACGGGTGCCGAGGCAGGGGATGCAGCGCTTGAACGCGTACGCCACGGCGCGGGCTGGCCCGAGGCACGACTGCCGCATCGACTGGATCGCCTCACGCGCGGCTTCCTCTTGATTGCTCGAGATAGTGTCGCTGCTCGTCGTCACTCGGAAGCAATTCGAGCGGGGAGTTGGACGAAAGGATATTTCGCGCGGCTTGAGGTCGGTAAATGCGCGCGAGATCAGTTCGTTCCCGGCAGCGCTCCCTCGTTGAGCGGCTCGCACCGGCGCTACGTTCGGCGGCGCGGGCGGCGTGCTGAGTGTGTTCGCGCCGGTGGTGATCCGGCGCATCTCGACATCCTCGCGACGGCGCCCTCAACGTCACATCGCGGACAGATACACGTTGCGATTCGCCTCGTCACCGGTCGCTTTCATCAGATTCGGGTGATGTGCGCAGATCTAGGATTTCCGCTTGCAGGCGATGTCTTGTACGGCGGCACGGCTGCGCTCGGCGAACCGTTCCTTGAGCACGCGCTCTTCAGATTCCCAGGGGCTCAAGGCCGCATGATCACGCTCTTCGACCCGAATGATCCAGAGCGAGAGGTGGTGGCACGCAACGTCATCGAGTCGCTCAGCGCGATTTGAATTGCTCTGCGTCCAGTTCGAAAGGAGACGGAAAGAGGAGCGCAATCACTTCGTCTGGGGACAGGTCTTGGTTGCGACGATCGACCCACCGCGATGCGCCGAAGGCGTCGGTGACGAGTTGGCTGAGTCCGCGGCGATATCGCCGTGTTTCCTCCTCGTTGGGCGGCGTAGAGATCGTTCCGGTGAGTTGGGCGGGAGTGAGCGGGTCGATGAACCCCTCGGTACTCGCGAGCAGCGAGAGCGAACTTCCCTGCACCACCAAGGTGAGAGGATCCTCCCCGGGTGTGCCTCGCGGCCATGCGAAGCCCGCACCGCCGTACAGTCCTAACTTTCCGTTACTGACAACCACGTAGCGCAGCGTCACGTTCGTCGCGCTGGGATCGACTGGAGTCGCGCCGGGCTTCGGTTCCCATAGCAACTGCGCGTGAAGAAACTGCCCCTCGCGAACTCCGCCTTTGAGCAGGGCCTCGAGCGGGACGTCGCTCACGATCATGGACTGATCCGATTCGGTCGTCGCGTAAGTTCCAAAGGGAAGCAGCGAATCGATCGCAGCGGGTCGCTCACCCAGGCCCTCGATGTGGAGCGCGCCACCGTCTGGAGCGGTGACGTACTCAACCCAGCCAGCGCAGCCGGTGGCGGTGCCAACGTATGCAGCCAGAAACAACAGTGCGAGGCGCGTCGAGGAGTGCATGGTGAGGTTCGGTCAACGGTCCGAAAGCAGTGAGCGAGCTGCGGCCAAGAGAGCGACTTGATCGCCAGCGGGTTGGTGCGCGATCGGATCGCGGATGCCGAGCGCATCAAACGCGTTCCGTTCGACGATGCGCTCGATATCCCGCCGTGGAATTCCTGGCAGGGTCGTCCCGAGAACGAGAGCGTTGAGCGTATAAAGTCGCTCGAGCGCCGAGGCGGGCGTATCGAAGGGAAACCCCGACGCGAAGAGCAATCGTTCGCTGACGCCAGCGTCGTGTGCCGCGAGTAGCCAGCGATACGCGTCGATCGGACGTCGGGCCGCGCCAGCCAGCGACGCGAACGTACGTTCGTGTTTGGCGAGGAGAACGAGCGTCTCCTCAACGAACGGAGCACCAAGTCCTGCGAACACGAGTGTTAGTTCAGGAATCGCGCGAAGCGGTTCGTCCCAAAGGAGCGGTCGATCGCACTCAAGGCTGGCGGGGGCGGGCAGTGTCCCCGGCTTCGAGACGATGACGGGAAGTCGCCGTTCGGCGCAAGCCTCCCAAAGCAGCATGGCGGCAGAGTGCGATGGGGGGTAGCCCTGGCACGCGGGACTAACCGTGACGGCGACGTGGCCGTTCGCGATCGCACGGTCGAGATCATCGTGCCACGAAGGTGCCATGGGGTCGATGCCCGCAACAGCGACCAAGCGGTCGGCGCGACGGCGTGTGACCTGCGCGACGTACTCATTGCTGATCTCGGCACCGAGCATGACGGAACGGAACCCGAGCACGAACGCGCGGGCGACCGGGCGCATCGCCGCCACGTGCGCCTCTTCATGCCCCGCGTCATACGGGGTACCTTGCAAACGCACTTCGGTGCGGGGGCGGCGGAGCGCGTTCGCGATCGCGTCACCGAGCTGCATCGGCGAGGCCCAGACGCGCGTTTCGAGATCGCAGATCACGGCGGCGATGCTAGCACCCGAGCGGTCGGGTGGCGAAAGCAGTCGCGCGGCGAACGGGCTGCACCCAAAGCGGCTGCCCTATACTCCGCGGCGTTATGACGGCCGAGCCTCCCCCAACGACTGGACCTGCGTGGTCGAACGAGTTGCTCGCCGCCGACGTCCACGCCCAGTCCGACAAGGCGGTGCGGGTCCAAGCCATGTTCGGAGCGATCGCGCCGCGATACGACATCAACAACCGGCTCCATTCGTTCGGTCTCGATCAGCGATGGCGTCGCGCGGCCGTTCGCCTCGCGGCGGTAGACGCCACCTCGGACGTCGTCGACATCGCCTGCGGCACCGGGGACCTGTCTGAAGCCTTCGCCGCCGCCGGAGTCAGGAGCGTTCTCGGGGTTGATTTCACGCCGCAGATGCTCGACATCGCGCGAGCCAAGGCGTCCGGGCGGCGGAGGCGGGCGAACCAGCCGACGATCCGGTACGAAGCGGGCGATGCCACCAAGTTGACTCTCGCCGATCAATCGGCTGACGTCGTGTCGATCGCGTTTGGAATTAGGAACGTCGGTGATGCGGGCCAAGCGCTGCGCGAGTGTCGGCGAATCCTCCGTCCGGGAGGACGCCTTGTCATATTGGAATTCTCGGAGCCCCGAAACGCATTGATCCGCGCGGCCAATCACCTGTATACGAGGCAGATCATGCCTTGGACCGCGACGCTCATCTCGGGTGATCGCTCCGGGGCGTATCGCTACCTGCCGCGTTCCGTTGCGACCTTTCTGACTCCCGAAGCTCTGGCCGCGGAACTCCGCCGCGCCGGGTTCTCGGCCGTGTCGTCGCACGTACTGACCCTTGGCGTCTGCACCATCACCGTCGGCCGAGTGTGATCCGTATACTCGGCAGATCTTGCAACCGCTAGGGTGCGGCTTTGGTTCGGTTCGTCGACTGCGAGGATCGCCGCGTGCTGAAGACTGTTGAACGCTCACTCATTCGGAAGGCCAAGCGCGGCGACGGCGTCGCGATCGAGCGACTCATCCGCGGTCATCAAGATGCGCTCTTCGCGTTCATGCTCCGGCTGTCGGGTCGTCCCGATGTCGCGGAGGACATGGTGCAGGAAGCGTTCGTTCGAGTGCTTCGCAACCTCGACCGCTTCGACGACCGGTTCCGCTTCTCGACGTGGTTGTTCACGATCGCGCGGCGCCTCTTTGTCAACCATCTTCAGAAGCATCGTCCCTCGTACGACTCCGACACAGTCGGCGCATGGCAAGGTGACGAGCCGCGTCCCGATGCGCTCGCCTCCGACCACGAGAGTCGAGAGCATGTGAAGGTCTTGCTTGACGCGGCGCTTGAGTCGCTCAATCCGCAGCAGCGCGAAATCGTCCTCCTTTTTCATCAGCAACAGTGGCCGATCCAAGACATCGCTGAGCATTTGCGCATGCCGGAAGGCACGATTAAGAGTCATCTTCATCGCGCAAGAAGGCGAATGCACGTTGCAATCTGCGCCGATGCAACGACGAAGCAACGAGCGATGGAGGCCTGCGAGTGATGCGGCCAGCAACAAAAATCGAGCGGCTCTTCGAATGGCTGGCTGACGACGCTGCTGCCCGAGCGGGTGCGCCGGATGTCTCTGGCGACGTCATGGCACGGCTCGGGTTTCGCGCGACGGATGCGCGGGTCGCGCGACGACGTCGATTCATTGCGATCGTGCGGCGTTGTGCGGGAACCATGGCGGTCCTCGCTGTGCTCGGCTGCGGCCTGTGGTGGATCGATGGCTCGCGTCGCGCGATGAACGATGGTGCTGCGTTCGAAGACCTCATGCGGTCGTCGCTGCGGGAAAATCGCGATCGAATCAATCGCGTTGTCGACTCGCTCGCGCCGCTCTCGTTGCCCGCGGTTGGAACTCCGGCTCGTGATCGGTCGATCGTTCCGAGCGCGACTCCGCCGGCGGCTCCGCGCGAATTCGCAGTTGCGCCCTTCCGCAAGGCTTGACCGATGCTCCGGACGACTGGACATGTTGCCGCCAGAGGACTGATTCGTGGCGGAGCGGGCCGCACGGTCGCGGTGTGCGTCGCCACGACAGCACTGCTCCTCACCACGGGCATCGCGTTCGCCGCGACGGACGAGGCAGAGGTCGCGGCGCTTCGTGCCGACGGCATTCGAGCGCTCGAAGCGGCACCGGTCGATGCGAGTATCTGGGTTCGGATGACTGACGGTGCCGGTTTGATGAAGTCTGAGCGGTTCGCGTCACTCGCTCGAACCGTCGGTTCAAAAGTGCTCTTCCGGGAAGGCACGCAGCGTTGGCAGTCGCTCGCGAAGCGGCTCGGCCTCTCGAAGTCAGAGACGTTCGATCGCTATCTCGGCAGCGATGTACGAATTGCAATTCGGCCGACGAACGGTCCGAGTGACGATTGGGCGGTTCTCACTCGCGTTGCCGAACGCGATATGGATCGCGTGATTCAGGCGCTTCGTCCCGCGATCGGCGCCGGGGGCCGCTACGAACTTCCCGAAGAACGACTCGTCCTTGCGTACCGAGCGCCGTGGCTTGTCATCAGTGGCAGCGCTTCGAGTGAGCTCTTTGCGGACATCGCGGGCCGGTTCGACGCGCCGCTCGATGCGAACTTGGCGACGGTGCTCAAGAGTGTGGGGATCAGCGATCTGCCGCCGGGCAGACTCTGCGCCGTCGTGAAGCTCCCGGCACCGCTTGAAGGGCGGGCTGTTATCGCCGGAGATGTTGAAAGCGATCGCCTGCGCTTGTCGTGTCGTGGCAGCTTTGCACGCTCGCCGCTCCCCGCTGCGGAACAGGCGACGCTCGATGTCGCGGTGCTCAGACAATTCGACGAGGTCGCAGTCGCATCGATGCTCGATCCCGTGCGCGCGAAGGTGGGGCCGGACGATGCGTTCCTCGTCGCGCTATTGCCCGAACTCGTTCCTGCAGCAACGTTCAGAGGGAACTTAGGTCCACGACGCCTGCTGCTGATTGGTGAGGTGGACGGCGGTGCGACGACGCCGAAGATGAACATGCGCTGTCCAGCCGTCGCGGTCGCGTATGAGGTCGAAGACGCCAACCAAGCGCGTGAAGATCAGGACGCCTTAATGAAGCTGGCGATTGAAGCGCTTCGTGAACGCATCGCCAAGCCGCAAGGACTGTCCATTCCACCCGCGCATGTATCCACGAATGGCACGCGATCGGCCGACATTGGCGATGTGCTGCGAGCGTTCACCGAGAACCATCCGCTGGCGCGAACTTGCAGTCTGAACTGGACGGTTGTTCATGGCGAGTGCGGCGGATGGCAGATCTATGCGACGCATCCGCAGTGGCTCGCTGCCGTCGCCGCTTCGTTAAGCCAGTCGCCTCGTGCAGAGGCGATGTCGACGCGGGCAGCGCACGCGGGGCGTTGTTGTGGGACACGAATCGCCACGCACATTCGGAGTTGGAACGGCGAGGCCGCCGCGTTCACGGGCCTGGTCCGCCCGGAACCTCACGGGCCCGGCGGGCCGAACGAGGACGCTCCGACCACCGCGCGATTCGGCGATGGCATCGAACTCCTCGCGTCGATCGTCGAACGGTTCTCGAAGGTGCAATGGACTGTTGGTCTGCCGACCGAGCGGACTATTTCGCTTGAGGTCACCGCCGAGCTGGCACCAGCTCCCACAAGTCAGCGTTGATCGCCACGCGCCCGGTCGAGCCTAAGGACGAGTTCGACCTCTCCGATGTCGGCATCGACGAGCTGCGCTATTTCGACCACGTCGCGACCCCGCTGGGCGAGCCGCCGGATCTCGTCGATTGGCCTCGGCTTGGTCTCGCGGAGCACAGCCTCGTTCGCGACTGCAGGTACGTCGCCGAGGTTCGCCATGGAGGCGGGTGATACGGCCGTCCGCAGATCCGTCTCCAGCGGGGGATCCTGAGCCGTCTCCGGCGGTCTCGCCGCACTCGACTCAAGCTGCCCGATTCGGCGATCAATTCGCTTGAGGGTCGATCGGATCTCCTCGATCGCATCGATCGCATCTCGAACCTCGGCCGGATCGCCAGTTGCCGTCGAGTCCGTGCGTTCGCCGCGTGCCCGACGGTACGACCGGGCGACGATGATCCCCGCGATCAGAATCGCCGCCGAAAGTACAAGTGAAGCAAGAATAGTTGGTTCCATCGTGAGCGGTTTCCCGCGACAATGACCTGATCAGAGTAGCAGGCATGACAGTGAGTGATCACCGAACAGCGAACGACTCTCGCCTCAGCAACCTGCTGAGGGAAGTTTCGCGCGAGCCGCTCACCGGATTGGTGGCGGCGAATCTCACTGCTCGCTGCCGCGTCGGAGCCGCCCAGCAGCCCGTCGTCGTCGGTGCCAGTGGTGGTCCAGATTCGAGTGCGCTCGTCCTCGTCCTCGCAGCGCTCGCTCGCCGTCGGGTGGCTGGACCGGAGCCGATCATCGTCTGCGTCCATCATGGATTGCGTGCCGAGGCCGACGAAGAATGCGCGATGACCGCTCGACTGGCTCGGCGCCTCGGCCTCCCCTTCGAGCGTGTCGACATTCGTCCCGCGCTGCGACCGGGAAACCTCAGCGCGAACGCCCGTGACGAGCGCTACGCGGCACTCCGAGCCGCGGCGATTCGGAACGGCGCGGCGCTCGTAGCCACAGCGCATCACGCAGACGACCGGCTTGAGACGATGTTGCTCGCGCTCGCTCGAGGAAGGGGTCTGCGCGGACTTGCAACGCCGCGATGGGGGCGGTCGCTCGGCGAAGGTGTTCGGCTGGTGCGTCCGTTGCTTAACGCGACGAAGCAACAGTGCGTCGCGCTCTGTGAACGTGTTGGTGTTGCCTCGGCCACGGATCCTTCCAACGCGGATTCGTCGAGAGCGCGCGGTCATCTCAGAAACGCTGTGCTACCAGCACTTCTCTCGCGCTACCCGGGTTTGGCGAAGCACGCCTCAAGTACAGCCGACGAAGCTGCGATCGCTCTGAGGGCGCTCGAATCGATGGCCAAGCGGCGGTTTGGCGAGGGATCGCGCTGGAAGCGGCGTGACTTCAGTGGAGCGGACCTCACACTCACCGCGTGGGTCTTCCGCCGCGCTGCGTTTCGCATCGACGCGGAATCTGCGTTGCTGGTTCCTCGTCGCGGTTGGGAGCAGATGGCCCGGGCGGCGGTTGGCGACGGAACGCGCCCAAGAACTTTCGAGTGGTCTCACCGAATCCGCGGCATCGTGACTCTTGAGCATGTCGCACTTGAGACACAGACGAAGGAGTTGCGGCTTCTATGACGCTGTCCGAAAAACAACCGCGCACGACGTTTGTGCTCGTTGGTCACTGCTCACCCGATTCAGGGATGCTGAAGAACGCCGTCACGCGCGCGGTACCAGGCGCGACCGTCGTGCGCGCGAACGACGACGCCGCGCTTGAGCGAGCGCGCGAAGGTCGAACCGTTTGGCTGGTCAACCGCGTGCTCGATGGAGATTTTGAGCACGACGACGGTCTCGCGCTCATTGATTCCCAGCGGCGACGCTTCGAAGGGGCTGAGCAAGGGCCTGTCATACTCCTCATCTCGAATCACGCAGCATCGCAAGCCTCTGCGGTCGCTCTCGGTGCGTTGCCGGGCTTCGGGAAGCGGGCGGTCTTTGCCGAAGAGACCGCCCGGATTCTCGCCGCGTCGGCAGCGAGCTAACGCCTCAGTGGACAATGCAGTTCGTCCGTGCTGGTGGTTCGTTGGCGCAACTGACCACGCCATCCTCGATGCGTACAACGGTCGGCGGAATGACCACCCAGAGCGGTCCAGCCGGAAGCGACATTCGCAGACACTCCGGACAGTTCACCTCTTCGGGTTGATCCGTCGGCAAGAGCGAGTCGTCCGCCGACTGGGGAATCTTGACGGCGATGACACGGGCGTTCACATGTCCCGACCAGTGTTCTTCGAAGAGGCGATGACACATCCCGCAACGCGGGCTGTAGAAAACGAGATAGGTCACCATGCCGCGCGGCACTGCTGCGAGGACCGTCTCAAGCTGTGGCAGATGAGCAAAGATTCCGGTGTCTAGGATCTGCATCCCTTCCCACGTGTTGATGCCGAGATCAACCGCGCCGGGGGCGAGATCGTCGTGCGGGTCGTGGGTGACGCCGAGTGCGCGTTGCGGCCGCTCGCGCATCGGCATGCGGGCGGCGAGGCCGAGTGTGCCGCAAAAGACGGCAATGACCCCCATGATTCGCCACGCATCACTCACACGCGTCGGTAACGGTCGAAGTACGTGCGGGCGTAGCCACGCGACAAGAGCGACGCCGATCACGGTGACGACTGAAGCAACGATGATGGTCGACGAGGGTCCGTTCAATGCACCTGAGACCGTCGCGAGCCCCGTTGCTGCCGCAATCGCTCCACCGAAGCGCGCGAGCCCGCGTGACCATGTCCCGAGCGCGAGTGCGGCGACGGCGAAGCCCATCAGTACCGCCGCGAGTATCCGAAGCGAAGGCAACGACGCGAGTCCGCCGAATTGGCCGAGTCGCGCGATCCAGAGGGGGGCGCGATCACCAGCAAGGGCGAGGAGCCCCGCGCACCCCGCAAGGAAACTCGCGGCGGCGAAACGCTCAACCCATCGTGCCGAAACGCGGTTGTGCATGCAGCGTCACTTCTTGTCCGCGGACGGTGCGGACGCCGCCTTTGGAAGCAGCGCTTCGACCGCCGTCGGATCACCAACTTCTTCACCGATGAGCACGCCTTGCACGACCCCGTCCTTCAGTAACACCAAGACCGGCGTCTGGATGACGTAGATCGGTCCCTGCGGCAGCACGTTCACTTTGCATTCAGCACAGGGCATGTCAAGAGCGGCCGACGGGTCGGTATCTGGGATCGACACGGCAATCGTCGGGCACGGATTGCCGCGACTGAAGTGATCGGCGAAGAGGTCCTGGCAGTGGTCACAGTCGGCGCGGTAGTAGACGACGCAGACGGTTCCGACGTTCGGGTCGAAGGGCAACGGGCGAGCGAGCAGCGCAGCGATCGGTTGCTCGTCAAATCGCTTGCCCTTCCACTTCTCGAACTCAGGCGCGTAGTACGCCTCGATCGTTGCAGGCATTGCGGGGAACGGCTTCGACGCAGCCGCAGCTGGCGTTGCTGTTGCGCCCGGCGTTGGAACAGCGACCTTCGGCATGATGAGCGCACCGTCGACCGCCGCGCCGCCGGGCTCTGCGCTCAGCACCGCTTCGATTGCGCCCGGTTTGTCGACGTCCTTCGAGATCCCGACGATCACGCCGTCGATGACGGTCATCAGAAGCGGTGCGCCGACGACGTAGTCTGGCCCCTTCGGAAGTGTGTGCTGCTCACACTCCTTGCAGGGCATTGGATAGGTCTTGCCCTTGGAATCAGGAATCTCGATCGCGAGTGTCGGCGTAGCTAACTTCCCGCTGAAGTGCTTGTTCATCACTTCGAAACAGTGGTCGCAATCCTTGCGGTAGAAGACCAAGTGCCAACGACCTGAGTTGATCTTTTCGGGAAGCGGCCTGTTGATCTGAAGCGCGAGCGGCAATGAGTCGAGCCGCTGTCCTAAGGCTTTCTTCTCGACGATGTAGTAGGTGCGGTCGAGCTTCGCTGGCGCGGCTGGCCAGGGTGTCGCCGCTTGAGCGCTCGGTGCGCCAGTTACGGGCGGAGTCGCAGGTGGCGTCTTGTCATCGATTGGCGCGGCGACCGGCGAGTTGTTGTTCGCTGGGCTCGGCGAAGCGGGCAGCGTCCTGTCCGGCATCCCGAACGCGAGCCCGGTGCCAACGACGAGTGACGCGACTCCAGCGATTCCCGAGATTGGCCAGCCCGGCACGGTGCGTCCTTTCAGACCTGGCCGGCACAGGATCACTCCAAGAAGCATGGTGGCGTCGATCGCAAAGGTCATTATCGACGGGGGACTCCAGACGCCAAAGCAGCCGCACGGTTCAAGGAGCGCGGCGATGCCTTTCTTCGCAAAGTCGCGCGATTGGGTGATGCCCCAAATCTCTGCGAGCAAGATGACGCAGAAGAGCGAGAGGATCATGATTGCTGCGGTTCGCGCGAGCTTGGGAACGAAGAACATCACTCCGACGAGCACGAGTTCAACGGCGATCATCGAGCGCATCGAGAAGAGAAGGAACTGCACGAGATTCATGCCAAGCGCAGGCGCGATCGCGTCGTTCAGCAGGTCAACAGTCGTCCGCACCGGGGCAGGCAGGAGTTTGGGGTTGCGTTCGATGAGTTTGAATATCGCCCCCGCGAGCAGCCACACCGGGACAATGAAGCGCGTCAACGCGGTCCCGATGAGCGGTCTCCAGCGTCCAGCACAGGGGGCGTTCGTTCCGACCGGCACTCCGGAGACAGCACTGGTACCGGCAAGAGATTCAGTCGTCATGGCGTCACTCGAATTCAACAGTCGGAAGAGTATTGGCAGGCGTTGCGATGAGATCCGAACATGAGATCAAGGCGTCTCAAGCCGCTCGCAGATCGCGTGCAGGATGACTTGATGGGCTTCTTGAATTGCCGCAGAGTCGCGGCCCTGAACGACGAGCACCGCGTCGCATTGCGGACGCGTTTCGCCGCCAGTCCCGCCCAAGAGGCCAACGACAAACGTCCCTTTCTTCCGAGCGACGAGAGCGGCACGGACGATGTTCTCGCTCCTTCCGCTGGTTGAGAAGAGGACGAGTGCGTCGAGAGGGCCCAGAAGTGCCTCAGACTGCCGCGCGAAGATCTCGGCGAAGCCAAAGTCATTGGCGATACACGTCAATGCCGTGGAGTCAGCCGCGAGGCATATCGCTCGCAGCGGTGGCCGATTGCTGCGATAGCGGCCAATCAGTTCCTCGGCCAAGTGCAGGGCTTCCGCCGCGGAGCCACCGTTGCCAGCAGTAAAGATCGTGCCGCCGCGTGCGAGTCGCCGGGCGAGTTCGTCAGCGATGCTGTCAATCTCGCCAGCGTGCGCGACGAGCGAGCCGACGGCCTCAAGCGCTGCGCCGATGCGTCGCGCCGCAATGCTGGGCAGTGTGTTCGGAAGAGTGGACGTATCCGATGACGTCATCAGAGCGAGTATATCGGCGTCCGAAACCACGATGGCAGTCGCACCGGGTACCGTGCGGTCATGGCGTCGTTCGCGCAGAGTGCGATCTTTCCAGTCCCGGTCGCGGAACTTGCGGCGTGGCATTTTCGCCCCGGTGCGCTGGAGCGTCTCGTACCACCGTGGTCGGGTGTGCGCGTAGCCGAAACGGTTCACGAGATGCGCGACGGCGCGACGGCATCGCTGCGCGTGCCCATCGGTCCCTTTGGACTCGTTCGGGTGCGCTGGGACGCCGTGCACGAAGACGTGCGCGCCGGCGCGCAGTTTGTGGACCGAATGACGCGCGGCCCATTCCACTCGTGGCGACACCTGCACCGCTTCACGTCTGCCGACGATCGCCCGCAGCCAGCGAGCCGTCTCGAGGATGCGCTCACCTACGAACTGCCGTTCCCCCCAGTGGGCCGACTCGGTAATGGTCTCGTCGCCTCGATGCTGCATCAGACGTTCGATTGGCGGCATCGACGGACGGGCAACGATCTCCGTCGCCACTACGAGCTGGCGGGCTTGCCGCTCACCATCGCCGTGACTGGCGCCAGTGGACTTGTTGGAAGCGCCCTCTGTGCGTTCTTGTCCACCGGCGGTCACTGCGTGCGACGCATTGTGCGCGGTGCGGCCAGCGCCGATCGAGGAGACATCCGCTGGGATCCGTCAGCCGGAACCATTGACGCCGCCGCACTCGAAGGGGTCGATGCGGTGGTTCATCTGGCGGGCGAGTCGATCGCGGCGCGATGGAATCCAGAGCGCAAGGAACGCATTCGCGCAAGTCGAGTGCGGGGCACCCATCTGCTCGCTACCGCGATGGCGAGGTGCGCGCGAAAGCCGAATGTCTTTGTGAGCGCCAGCGCCGTTGGTTTCTACGGCGATCGAAAAACTGAGAAGTTAGTCGAGTCAAGCGCTCGCGGATCGGGATTTCTCGCTGATGTCTGCGAAGCGTGGGAGAGCGCAGCGCAGCCAGCGCGCGACGCAGGAATCCGCACTGTTCATCCGCGCATCGGGATGGTGCTCGCAGGAAACGGCGGTGCGCTGCGTGCGCTCGTGACGCCTTTCTCGTTCGGGCTCGGTGGACCGGTCGGCAGCGGTCGACAGGGGATGCCTTGGATCGCGATCGACGACCTGATTGCGTCCGTGCTGTTCACATTGCGCACGCCAACGATCGAGGGACCGTACAACGCGGTTGCTCCGGGCCTGTGCGACAACCGCACGTTTAGTCGTGCACTCGGGCGGGCCCTTCGACGCCCGGCGATCGTGCCGCTCCCCGCATTTGCTGTGCGTGCGGCGCTCGGTGAGATGGGACAGGAACTCCTCCTCGGTGGCGCGATGGTCACGCCGCGCGTACTGTCCGATCACGGATTTCGCTTTGACTTTCCCGATCTCGACGGCGCGTTCCGTTTTGAACTCGGTCGTTTGCAGGGCTAGATGCGATGACAACGATCGTCTGGTTTCGGCAGGATCTTCGCCTCGACGATCATCCGGCGCTGCTTTCGGCGGCCGAGCGCGGCCCGGTCGTTCCGGTGTTTCTTTGGTCTCCCGAGGACGATGGTGCGTGGCCGCGTGGCGGCGCGTCGCGCTGGTGGCTGCATCATTCGCTTGAGCGACTCGCAGCATCGCTCGCTGCGCTCTCGTCGCGCCTCATCGTGCGCACGGGCCGTGTACGTCCGCTTCTCCGGGCACTCGTGCGCGAGACCGGTGCCGAGCGAATCGTGGCGTCGCGGCGCTACGAGCCGGCTGCGCGAGCGCTCGAAGCGGAACTTGCAGATGAGTGGGGGCCGCGCGTCGAGTTTCTCGACTCAAGCGTCCTCTTCCAGCCGGAATTGATCCGCACCGGAAGCGGAGGTCCGTATCAGGTCTACACGCCATTCGCTCGAAACTGTCGAGCGCAGCTGGCACCACCGCGACCGCGCAGCGCTCCGGCGTCACTTTTACCCATCAGTCGCTGGCCTCGATCAGAGCCGATCGCTTCGCTCGGGCTCCTGCCGCGTGTCGATTGGGACCGCGGGCTTCGCGACACTTGGACGCCTGGTGAGGCGGGCGCTCACGCAGCGCTCAAGGTTTTTCTAGCCGGCGCGATCGAACGATACGCCCTAGGACGCGATTGCCCGAGCGTTCTCGGCACGTCGCGACTCTCACCGCATCTTGCTTGGGGCGAGATATCACCGCGGCGTGTCTGGTACGCGGTCAGCGACGCGATCAAACGGCGCAGCGACAACGCGTTCACGCCCGACGCGGAGAAGTATCGAGCGGAGATCCTGTGGCGCGAGTTCGCGCATCATGTTCTCGTGCATTTTCCACACACTGACTCGAAGCCGTTGCGCAGCGAATTCGCCGCATTTCCTTGGCGGAATGATCCTGCGAACCTCGTCGCGTGGAGGCGAGGACAGACCGGCTATCCGCTCGTTGATGCTGGCATGCGCGAGCTGTGGCACACAGGGTGGATGCACAATCGGGTCCGCATGGTTGTCGCGAGCTTCCTCGTCAAACACCTCCTGCTGCCCTGGCAAGAGGGAGCTCGCTGGTTTTGGGACACCCTGGTCGACGCTGATCTCGCGAACAACACGTTGGGATGGCAGTGGGCGGCGGGCTGCGGCGCAGACGCGGCGCCGTACTTCCGCATCTTCAATCCGGTGCTCCAAGGCGAGAAATTCGATGCTGAAGGGTCGTACGTCCGTCGATGGGTGCCCGAACTGGTGAACGTGCCCTCCAAGTTTGTGCATGCTCCGTGGACTGCGCCGACCTCAGTGCTCGATCGCGCGGGCGTGCGACTCGGAATCGACTATCCGGCACCGATCGTCGAGCACAGCCACGCGCGGGAACGGGCACTCGCGGCGCTTGAGCGCGTTACCGCCATGAAAGTGAAGGACTCCTAACATGTTCAAAGTACTCTTTGCGGCCGCGGTGCTCGCGAGTCAAACGGCGCCTCCTTCGACGCCGCCGAGTGCACCTTCGCCAGCGGCATCAAGACTTGATCTGGCCCGCTGCTATCTCGCGTTCGAACGCGCGATGGACGAGCGCCCGCCGCTTGCCGAAGCGCGACGTCCGATCAATGAGGCGATCGATCGGCTCACCATGTTCTTCTTTGCTGGCAAGAATAACGAAGCGATTGCTGCACTGAACGAGACGACCGCGAGCGTGCTCGGCATCGATGGCGATGCGCGGGCGACGTTCCTCGCACTTGCGTCACAGCAGGCGGTGTTCGAGCCGCGCGATGTGATTGCAGGCGCGACGCCGACAGTGCGTTGCACGTTTTCGCCGCTCATCGCACACCGCGGACTTCCCGAAGGGTCCACATACATCGTTACTGCCCCGGATGGATCTACGCTGGCCCAGCCCGCCAGCGGGGTTCTTCGACTGCACGACGGCGACGCCGCTCGCCCTGGTCGGTACGAGATTTCGATGACCGCGGCAGGCAGTCCACGTTCAGTGGTGATTGGTAGCGTCTGCGTCTTGCACCGTGACGCGGCGGCGACTGCGGTCGACTTGGCGAAACGACTCGACGCGCTTGACGCGAAGAACTCAACACGCGAGGCAGATCGCGCTGCGACCCGCTCGCGTGTTGCGCTTCTTACCTCAGCGGCGAGCAAGAGCGCGGCGTTTCTCGCCGACCGATCCGTGCTCGAGAGTGAGGTGAGCCGCGAGGTCGCCGAGCTCGAGAGAGATCAGTCGCCGTGGATCGGACGCCGGGGAGAAGCGTGGAGAACGGTGCGTTTCGATGGTGCTGACTTTCCCGTCCGCGTCCTGATTCCCGAAGCGGTGGGCGCTGGAACGCGCCCTCCGCTGATCATCGCGCTGCACGGTTTTGGCGGCGATGAGAATATGTTCCTGACCGGTTATGGCAACGGCTTGCTCGGCCGGCTGGCGCGGGAGAAGAACTTCGTCGTCGCATGCCCGGTGACGGGCAACCTCTCAACCTCTCAGAAACTCTTCGATGCGATCGTGCAAGAGATGGTGACCTGCGTTGACATTGATCGGTCTCGCGTCTTCCTGCTCGGGCACTCCATGGGAGCGAACGCTGCGGCGCGAATCGCGGCGGCACGGGGCGACGAGATCGCCGGTGTCGTCCTCATCGCCGGCCCTGGCATCGTCGACACGAGTGGTCCCGATTCGCCGCTGCAGCGAACTCCGCCGCGACTCATCGTCCGCGGCGGAATCGACCCGATCGCGCGGGCAGCGCCCGGTCCATACGGATTGTCGACCAAGGTTTACCCCGACGAGGGACATCTCCTCGTTGTGGGCCGCTCGCTTCCCGATGTGGTCAATTGGATACTCGAGCAGAAGCCACTCGACGCCGCCACGCAAAGAACGGACTGAGCGCCGGGACCGATCCGATCGCGACGATGGTGAGAACGATCGCGACAAATACGACGTTGCCTTGGGCCTCGCTCGGTGCGAGCGAGAACGTGAGCACACCCGCAAGCGGTCCGACCGCGTACCCGACACCGATGAGCGATTCGTGCACACTCGCGGCATCGACATCCGCTTTGCCGACCGCCATCGCGTAGTAGATGGCCAAGTAGTACACGCCGCCTTGGCCGAGACCGAAGACAGCAAGGCCGATTGTCAGCAATGAAAGATTGGGAGCGAGAACCGCGAGCGTGAAGCCAGCGCCGCAGAGCACTCCAGCGATCAGGAGCGATGCCCAGCGCCCATGCCAGCCGTGGGTGTTGCACAAGACGAGCACGGTGACGAAACGTGCCGCGAGCCACGTGGCGGCAAGCGGCGTGCGCCAGCGCGGTTCAGCGCCGAGCGCGCCGAGCAGGTAGGGGAGCGCTGGAGAGATTGCAGCCGCAACAACATAGCTCACCGGTAGGAGAAATCGCACGCTCGCCAACTGGGCCTCGTAGTGCGGCGGAACCGGATCGTGTGGCTCGTCGACATGTGCGCCGGGGCGCGCCCGAAACCAGATGAGGATCCCCGCGCAGAGAAGGTTGATTGGCGCGAGCGCGAGCATGGCAAGGAGCGCTCTCTCGCCGTCGAGAAGCGTGCCGAGTAGCCCGAGCGCGATCGTCACCGCGCTCATCCAGATGAGATTCCACAGTCCGATTGCCCGGCGCATCGCGCCGCGTGACCTTCCACCGGCAACATAGCTCTCGATCAGCGGCCACTGCATCGCGGAGAGGACGCTGACCGCGCAACCAACAAACCACAATGTCCACGGCGCATCGGGTAACAGAACGAGCGGAGCGACCGCAGCCTGCCCGACGAACAGCGCAGCCAAGATCGTGCGTGGTGACGCGCGGTGCGCGACCGCACGCGTGATGCGGCCTGAGAGAAACGCGATGGTCAGGTAGCCAACGCCGAATGCGAGGCTCAAGCCAAAGCTGGCGACACGGCCGTAGCCGTAAGCGCTTTCGGCAACGAAACCGATTCCGTTCCACAGCACTCCCGTCCCGATCGATGCCAGAAACGTCACCGCGCAGATGGGTAGTAGCGGGGTGGCGGGGGCGGTGCGCGACACAGGGTGGCGATGGTACTGGCGGGACGCTAGCATGAAACTCCGTCAGTCCATGTAGCTCAATTGGATAGAGCGTCGCCCTCCGAAGGCGAAGGTTGCAGGTTCGATCCCCGCCATGGACGTTGCATGCACATCAGCGAGTTTCAGAGCCTCATCCGCGATCGATACTTTGCCAGCGACTCAGCGCGCGGCGTGCCGGGAACGTTCCTTTGGCTGACGGAGGAAATCGGCGAACTCGCGCATGCGCTCGCGCAGCGGGAGAAGGGCAAGCTCGATCGCGCGAACCTCGAAGAGGAGTTTGCTGACGTGCTCGCGTGGCTTACCACGATCGCGAATGTGTGCGAGGTCGATCTCGAAGCAGCGATCCGGGCGAAGTACGTTGAGGACGGCGGACCGAAGGGGACGAAGTGACACCGGAATCGCCCGCGGGATCGCAACCGGAATCGCACGGGGCGTTGCGCCGTGGTGATATCGGTGGCGGTTTCGACGCGGCGGATTGTGGTATCTGCGCGCTCGATGGCCGACCGCGCCGACTGTCGGACCTCGTCGCCGCTGAGTCCGATCGCTGGATTGTCCGGCATCACGCGCCGCCCGCGCCGCTGGCGGGATGGTTTCTTCTCTGCGCTCGGCGCCATGTGCAAGGACCCGCGCGGTTCTCGACTGACGAAGCGGTAGATTTCGGACCGGCGCTTCAAGATGTCTCCGCGGCGATTGAGCGCATCAGCGGCGCCCTCCGGGTGTACGCGATCGCCTTTGGCGAAGGCTCGCAGCATCTGCACGTTCACCTGGTTCCGCGCACTGCCGATCGACCTGAAACCGCCGCCTGGAAGATCGCGGACTGGTATCGCGAGGTTGAACGCGGATCACGTGCGGCCGCACCGTTGGACGCAATCCAAGCGAGCGTCGAATCGCTTCGGATGGCGCTCCTCGCGTCGTCGTCAGGGCGCTGGTACGCGCCGCAGGCGCTCGCGCTCGGAGTACGTGAGACCGCGTCGCCTTGATCCCTCCAACTGGTCCTACTCTCTCGCCTCTGCCCACATGACCACCGTTCAAGACATCTTCGCTCGATCGCGCCCGGCGCGCCGGGGTCTGCTGCTCCCCTTCTTTACTGCGGGTGATCCCGACATCACGACGACGATGCGCCTACTTGGTGCTGCTGAGCGTGCTGGCGCCGAGATCGCTGAACTGGGGATTCCGTTCTCCGATCCGATCGCCGATGGTCCCGTGATCGCCGAGTCGATGCATGACGCGCTCGGACGCGGAGTCACGCCGCACGCGATTCTTGATGCGATTCGGACGATGCGCGACAGCGGCGCACCGGGTAGTCGAATTGCGATCATGGCGATGCTGAGCGTGTCGATCCTCTACCGAATGGGATTCCAGCGATTCGTCGATGCTGCGGCAGAGGCAGGAATAGCGGGGCTCATCGTCCCCGACATTGATCTCAGCGTCGCGCCAACGCTCACTGCAGCATGCGACACTCGCGGGTTAGCGTGCGTGTATCTCGTCGCGCCAACGACGACGCCAGAGCGATTGCGAGCGTTGTTGCCGCTGTGTCGCGGCTTCGTATACGTGCTCGCACGCGCTGGCATTACCGGCGAGTCAGCCGAGCTTCCTGACATTGCGCAGAAGGTCGAAGCGATCCGCGCCATCGCGCCTGACCTCGGGATCGCTGCAGGTTTCGGAGTCGCAACACGGGAGCAGGTTGCGGCCGTTCTCAGTTACGCCGACGGCGCGATCGTCGGGAGTGCGCTCGTCCGACAGATTGCTAATGAATTGAAGGCGGGTCGCGATCCAGTCGTTGCGATTGAAGCGACGCTTCGGTCGCTGACTGCGGACAGTCAAGCACCCAACAGCGTGTGAATACAACGCACTCGTCTGAAAGCAAAACACCGCCGCGCGAAAGCGAGCAAGGGCCGAAGGGCCCGGCGGAGCGCAACTCACAAAACACCGCCGCGCGAAAGCGAGCAAGGGCCGGATGGCCCGGCACAGCGGAAAAACGAGTCGCCGGATGGCCCGGCGGAGCGCAACTCACAAAACACCGCCGCGCGAAAGCGAGCAAGGGCCGGATGGCCCGGCGGAGCGGAAAAACTAATACCGCCTCAGCACTCCAATCACCACACCTTGGATCGAAATCTCGCGCACGATGATCGGCGCAAATTCGGGATTCGCTGGCTGGAGGCGGATCGTGCCGTCTTTCTCGCGAAACAATGTTTTGAGCGTCGTCTCTCCGTTGGGCAGAAGCGCTACGACGCGCTCGCCGTTCCGCGCCGTGTCGCGCCGTTCGACGATCACGTAGTCGCCATCGAAGATCCCCTCGTCCTTCATTGAGTCGCCATCCACCTGCAAGGCGAACAGGTTGCCGCGCTGTCCCTTGCGCGGTCCGAAGATCTCTTCGAGACTCAGGACGTCATCCTGCGCAAACTTCTCGATGGGATAGCCAGCAGCGATCTTGCCGACGAGAGGGAATTGCAGCGAGGACAGTGCCGCATGTCCACCCGCGCGACGACCGGACTCGATGCCTTGCGAGGACGCACTCGCGAGTCCGACGCGCCCGCCGACCTCGCCAGGCACTACGACGTCGTCAGGGATAGACAAAGAGCGTGCCTTGTTCGGATTTCGAATCAAGGTGCCCTTGGCGATGAGCGACTCGACATGTTCGAAGATCGTGACCTTGCTCACGCCGAGTTGATCGGCGATCTCTTGCATGGTCGGGGAGTAGCCGTTGTGGTGGCGCCAGTCGCGAATGAACTGGAGAATGCGCAATTGCTTCGGAGTCAGGTTCATGGTTCGTGGCTCGCAGCGGAGAAGAGAGAGGAGAAGAGATGGTCGAGTGAACGGTTCGCGGGGCGGATCGGAGGACGCGCTCGAATCCGGCCGGAGGCGGTCGGAGTGCGGGGATGGCGAAAGACGCGGCGGGGTGTTCGGTTGGATGCGCTGGATCGCCAGAACTGGCCTGCCACGCCACTGGCCCCATCGCTTGCCAGGTCGCTTGCCAGGTCGCTTGCCAGGTCCCTTGCCAGGTCGCTTGCCCCATCGCTTGCCAGGTCGATTGGCACGTTGTCCTCACCCACATCGCAACAGCGTCGATCGTCGTGCCAAGGAGTTCGGTGAGCGATCGAACGAACTCCTTGGCGGCGACGGTGTTTGACGGTCGCCCAAGCGACTCCGACTCATGTGGGCCCGTCGGCCGGACTGTCTGATCGAAAGGGGACTCCCCGCCGAACGCGGCGAGATAGCAGCCACCGGGGCCGATCAGCACGAGGGGAAGCGATTCGTCCCTCGAAGCCAAACGCTTGGATTCCCTAGAGTTCGTCGCGTCGCGATCCACTCGATTGTGCCGTCTTGAGTTCATAGTGGCTCTCGGGGCTGGTCGTGATGGGCGTCGGTTCAGGTCCGCTTAAGTCCGCAGTCGCTTCGTGCGGCAGTTCCTGCGTGCTGATGTGATCGGCGTATGTTCGGTACTGCCTGCAGAAAAGGTTCGGCGTATGTTACCCGAACAGACCCCATTCGCAAGGGTCAACTACAGACTTCGCGGAAATGGTTGCGATCCTCCAAGGACATGCGTCGCGAGTAGTCTCCGGCGATGCCCGCAGCCGCCGTCGACTCACCACCTCCCGTAATCACGGGTCCGATCTCCGAACCCTCGTACTGGCCGCTCGATACGTCCTACGACTTCTTGAATCACGGGTCGTTCGGAAGCGTGCCGAAACCGATTGAAGCAGCTCAACGTCGGTACCGCGACCTGATCGAAGCCAAGCCGATCGAGATGCTGGGACGCCGATGTCGTGAACTGCTCGTTGCGCCGCGCCAGAGTGTCGCGAAGCTCCTCGGGGCCGACCCGGATGGTTTGGGCTTCGTGACAAATGCGACCGAAGGGATCAACGCTGTACTTCGCTCGCTCGACTTGCGGCCAGGCGATGTGCTGCTCACTACGAACCATGTGTACTACGCCGTTCGCCAGGCGATGCGCCTGATCGCGCGCCGCGCTGGTGCCGAAGTGCGTGTTGTTGATGTGCCCTTGCCGATCGCGCGGCCGAGTGATGTCACGGAACGCATCGCGAAGGCGATCGACGCGCGAACCCGGCTCGTCGTCGTCGACCACGTCACGTCACCGACAGCAATCGTGTTCCCAATCGCGGAAATCGCCCAGATGTGTCAAGAGCGATCCGTCGACTGCTTGGTGGATGGAGCGCACGCGCCGGGGATGCTCGAGGTCAATGTTCGTGCCATGGGCGCAACGTACTTCACGGGCAACCTGCACAAGTGGGTCTGCGCGCCGAAAGGATGCGGTGTCTTGTGGGTCAACGAAGAACGCCGCCGCGATGTGCAGCCCGTGATTGTGAGCCATTTCCTTGATGAGGGATTCGACGTCGAGTTCGATTGGCAGGGCACGCGCGACATCTCGCCGTGGCTCGCAGCAACGGACGCGATCGCACTGTGGGAGTCGGTCGGATGGGATCGCATGCGGGCACACAACCAAGGGTTGAGCCGCTGGGTGCAGCGATTTCTGTGCGAACGGTTTGACGTCGCGCCACTCACGCCGCTCACCGAATGGACGAATGCGGCGGGCGCGGGGACCGAAGCCGACGCGATGATCGGCTCGATGGTCACGGTGCCGCTGCCCAACGGGATCGAGACACGGTTCCCTTCGGTCGAGGCGTGCCAAGCCGCGCTGTACGAGCATCACCGAATCGAGATCCCCATCATCGCGTGGGAAAACCGCTGGCACTGTCGCGCGTCGTGCCAGACCTACAACCGGCCCGAGCAGTATCGGCGGCTCGCCGACGCAGTCCTGTCGCTCTGTGCCTGAGTGGATGGGTCGACGTCGCTTGTGATTCCGCTGAACCGCAGGCGCGATTGTGTCGATCGGCACTGAATGGCCTCAAGGACCCGGATAGCCAGTATCGTCGGCGTCGCCGTGCTCGTCGGCGTCGCTGGCTGGTTCGTGTACACGCGAAGCAGACCAGAGATCGAGATCGGCGCCCCAGCATCGTCGCTCCCTCGACCAAACTACGTCGCTTCGAACGCTCGCATCGACATTCGAACTGACACGCGCGGATCCGGCCTCATTTTGAAGCACGAGGTCCTGCGCATGACACGGCTCAGTCGCCCGAAGGGAGCGGCGCTTCCGGGCGACACGTTGATTTACGCCGACTCACCTGAACTCGCGCGGCGAGTTGACGACGTACTTCAGGGTCGGCTGCCAGTCTTGAACGGGATCGAAGCGAACTTTGCGATAGGAAAACTTGCCCCAGTTCGGATCGTGCGCCTCGACGGACGGCAGCGCGTGACCGCGGTCGAAGATGTGCGAGCCTCTTTCGTCGCATTCACGATCGACTAACTCAGGCGTCTTCGTCGGCGGCTTCGCGCTCAAGTTTTCTCGCGCGCTCGAGCCGTGCCACGTCTTCCGCCTGTCGTTTCTTGAATGGCACGTACTCGTCGTTGAACCACGTGTACCAACGGTGCATGTCGTACCCAAACGACTCGGTTGACTGGCCCCAGTCAGCGCTCGTCAAGTTCACGAGCGAGGTGTGTATCTCGGTGCGGTAGGTGACGACGACGGCATCGGTGACGCGAAGCAAGACGCCCGAGTTGATGACGCCGATGGCTGGTTGAAATGCGCCAGTGTTGTTGCCGACGACCGGCACGACGTTCGCGACGTAGGAAGTCTGCGTGCCGATTGCAATCCATGCGAGATCGCCTGATTTTTCGACCCGATCGCGGGTCGCTTGGGCGAAGATCAAGAGCGGAATCGCTTGAAGCGCGCTGATCGAACCGACCAGCGCGCCAGCGCGGTTCGCCACCATGTGCGTGTTGGAGCGAAGCGCGTTGTCGATGACACCGAGCACTGCTGGCGATGCGGGTCGCGCGATTCGGCGCGTGGCCTCGTTGCGCAGTCGCTCGTCTTCGTCGTTGATAGCGACCCACGCAAGCGCTGCTTGGCCAGGTTCACGCTGGGCCTGAAAGTGATCGAGCACCGCAGTCACAACGTCATTCGACTCATGCCGGAGTTCTGCGTACATCGGAACCATTGCCGCCGGGTCGGTGAACGCGGCGAGCTTGGCTAAGCCTTCAGCGCGACGGGCCTTCGCTCGTTCACCGCTCGGTGCGTTCGCGAAGTACTCGCGGCGAATCTGACGAATCCGCGAGGCATCATCGCGAGCGTGGGCGATTGGGGCGAGCACGTCGTCCGTGAAGCGTCCGTCTGATCCAGGCGTCGTTGGGACGGCACCGGTCGCAGGAATCGAGCTCGGCATCGAGGGGGGGGGGGTGCTTGCCGCCGAGAGGGCCGACGGTGGAGCGGCGGCTGCGAGAAAGACGGCGATTGAGAGTGCGGTGAGGCTCAGCATCGAATATCTCCGAGTCTCGAATATACGATCGGCGATTTGGACGGCTCCGCCTGAACTCGGCGAACTGTGTAGAAAGAAGAGTTCGCCCAAAGGCCGACCCCACCAGCAGTGACCCATGCAGCCACCAACCCCCGAGCCTTCACCCCGTGAGTCTGGCGTTCCTATCACCGCCGGACAGGAGACGCGCACCGTCTACGCCCGACTTGGCGGCGACGAGCCATTCTGGAATCTCGCCCGGGCGTTTTACGCTCGAGTGGACAAGGATCCAGATCCATCGTTCCGGGGGATGTTTCCGTCGGATCTCACCGAGGCCATCCGGAATCAGGCTGAGTTTCTGATTCAATTTTTCGGGGGGCCAACCACCTACTCTGACCGCAAGGGGCACCCGCGGCTCCGACAGAGGCACATGGGATTCGCCATCGATCAAGCCGCGCGCGACCGTTGGCTGGCACACATGCTTGCGTCGCTCGGGGACGTCGACATTCCCGAAGTCGAGCGGCGCGAGATGACCGCGTACTTCGCGCGGGCGTCGGATTTTCTCATCAACCGAGGCTAACCGACGCCGGCGAACGCCGCGTCAGCTCGCTGCGACAGCTCGTCCAACGACGACTCCGCTGGCGCCGAGTTTTGCCACCGCGCTGTCGGCAGAGCGCCGATCGACAAAGCCGCCGATCTGAACCACCCACAACGTTGATCCGTCGGCACCTTTCTTCGAACTGACGCGTGGGGCACCTAACCCAGCGCTCATCGACTTTGCGCGGAGCTCGTCGGCGCGCTTCTTCGCCTTCGTCTCGTCGCGGAAAGCGCCCGCCTGAAGTACGAACGCGCCGTTCGGCGCTGTCGCCACAACAGCAGGCTTCGTCGCATGTGACGGCGTCCTCGCTGCAGCGGGTGCTTTCGTCGGCGCGTCGACCGTCACTGTCGTAGGCACGTTTCCAAGGCGAAACTGTTCGTCGGCGGCGCGTGAATTTCCAGATTCGCGATAGGCGTTCGCCGAGGCGATGCGCGCCTTTGTAGCGTTTGCACCATCGAGATTCGTGGCGGCTGCCGCGAACGATCGAGCGGCGTCGGCGGGTTTGTTCAGCTTCAACTGGGCGTTGCCCAACATCACACCGGCGTCGCCAGCGGTTTTCCGGTCGCCACTTCGCGCGGCGTCTGTCAGCCAGCGCTCAGCTGAAGCAAAGTCGTCCAACTGGAAGGCGCTCATGCCCGCCATGTAGGAGGCTTCGTGAGCGTCCTTCGTTGTCGTTGCGTTTTCCGACGCTCCCTCGGCGAGTTTCAATGCCTCGGCGTACTCGCGATTGTCGTAGGCGGCTATCGAACGGTCTATATCGGTTCGCGAATCTGCTGGAGCGCACCCGAGCGGTATGAAGGTGAGAGGAAGCACCACTCCGATCGCTGCGGCGAGGATCGAGCTGGAGGAAACCGCTCCCCGGCGTGGATGAAAAAGCGAGGTGAGACGCGAAGGAAGGCGCGGTGAGATCAGGTGCATCGGTTCAATTCCGGAGAGCCGTTCGTATGCTAACACTCATCGGTCAGCAGCCGGGATCACCAATCCGCGCGGAACAAGCGACGACTTACAAGCTCCCCATGCGACTACTTTCGACGATTCGCCGTCAACTTCTCCTCCGCCCGCGTCACAATTTTGTCGTGGACGACCGAAAATCGTGGAGCGGATTCGAACTGCTCGCAGGGAGCTGGCACCTCGCAGCCGCGATGGAGCGTGCGTCAAGCGCGCCAGCGATCGCGGTGATGCTGCCGACCTCCGGCATGTTCTCGCTCGCGATGCTTGCAACTTGGACGCTTGGTCGAACGCTGGTTCCGATCAACTACCTGCTGTCGCGATCAGACCTCGAATATGTGCTGAAGGACGCTGGCTGCGACACGGTGTTGACGGTGGGGCCCATGCTCGACTTCACCGGCGGACTGCCCGAGGGAATCCGCGCGATCAAGCTTGAGGACGTCTCATTTCGCGGGATGCCTTGGCCGCGACTGCGCAATCCTCTCCCCGATGCGGAAGTCGCGGTCCTGCTGTACACGTCTGGGACTTCGGGGCGGCCCAAGGGCGTGATGCTGACGGGTGCGAATCTCGCGGCAAATGTTGAGCAGGTGCGCGAATGGGTGCAGTTCAACTCGTCCGATGTCCTGCTCGGCGTTTTGCCGCAGTTCCACTCGTTCGGCTTGACGGTGCTGACGATCCTGCCGCTCGCGATTGGTGGGCGAGCGGTGTATGCCGCAAAGTTCCAACCGAAGAAAGTGATCGACCTCGCGCGGACGCATCGACCGACCGCGTTTATCGCGATTCCTTCGATGTACAACGCGCTCCTTGCCGTGAAGGACGGAAAGCCCGCAGATCTCGCGTCGCTGCGCTTCGCAGTGAGTGGCGGCGAACCGCTACCCGCCGCAGTGTTCGAGGGGTTCCAAGCGAAGTATGGCGTCACGCTCAACGAGGGATACGGTCTCACCGAGACCTCGCCCGCAACGAACTGGTGCCGGCCGGATGAGTACCGACCGAAGAGCGTCGGACGGCCGCTCCCGGGTATCGAAGAGCGCATCGTCGCGCCGGACGGGCGCGTGCTTGGGCCGGACCAAGACGGCGAGATTCGGATCAAGGGTCCGAACGTCATGCGGGGCTATCGCAATCTGCCGCAAGAGTCAAGTGCGGTGATCGACGAGCACGGATTCTTCAAGACCGGCGACATGGGACGACTCGACAAAGATGGTTTCCTGTACATCACCGGACGCATCAAAGAGATGCTCATCATCGCGGGCGAGAATGTCTTCCCGCGCGAGATCGAGGAGGTCATCAACCGGCACCCTTCCGTAAAGGACTCGGCTGTGATCGGCATGCCCGACGGCAGCCGCGGCGAGGTCGCGATCGCATTCGTCGAACTTGCTGATGGCGTCGAGTTCGACGGTCCGGCGCTTCGGGCGTTCTGTCGCGAGCATCTCGCGCAGTTCAAGGTGCCGCGCGAGATTCGCGTCGTTGCGGCGCTGCCGCGCAACGCCACCGGCAAGATCGTCCGTCGTCAGCTTTCACCGGACACGGCAAGCACACAGAGCGCGTGATTCGGCGAGTGCACCGAAGAGGGAACACCGAAGCGAGAAACACCCATCAGGGACAGGGGCCCCACGCGCCTAGGAGAATGCCAAGGTCGGCCGATCCGACGGTTCCGGTTCCGTCGAGATTCGCGGGGCCGGTTCCACCCCACGCGCCAAGCAAGATGCCCAGGTCGGGCGAACCGACCATGCCATCGCCGTTGAGATCCGCAGGACAGGGCATGGGGCACGCCGGTCCTCCTGTAACGAAGCTGATCGTGAGGACGCCATTGCCGTAGCCGCCACCGATGCGGATGAAGTAGTCGACCCCGCAGTCGACATTCACGTTCACGCTCGATGCCGTTGGTGGCAAGCACGCGCCACTGGCGTTGTCGTCACACGCTTGGAAGAAGAGCGCGTTACAGGGACCGCGGTAAATGACGATACCCGAATCGAATGTCAGCACTTGGCCGCACGTCGTGAACTTCACAACCGAGTCCTTCGCGGGTCGGTACTTGAACCACACGTCATGGACCGCAGCGTTCCCGCCGCCTTCGATGCACGCCGCTGGCACCGCGGGGCCCTCTGACTTGGCGCCAATTGTGGTGAACGCCGTCACGCCTTCCTGCACGACGGTGGCAGTGGCACACACGTCGTTGGGTGGAGGAGGCGCACACAGCGCGATCGCGAGATCAACGCAATCGAAGTCCCATTGCACCAGGCAACAACTCGGACTCTGGGCGCAGGTCGCCTGGCAGCACGCGATGTCGTTACAGCCGACCGTTTTGTGAAACTCGAAGCACGAGCCTGCGTTGGCGTCGCACGCCGCGCCGCAGCCATTTTCGGTGCACAGCGCGCGAAGCGTGTACGCGTTGTCCGCGCCACACTCGATGCTACTCAGCGAGACGTTCGGCCAGTCGCCTGGCGCGACCACGAGGTAATAGTTGCCTGGCGGAACACACGCGAGTTGTCCGAGTACGTCGAGACACAAGCTGCTGTTGACGTGCGCGAGTGCCGTCCCCAGCGCGGGGCAACCCGTCGCGGGCACGAGGCACGCGAATCCGTTGAACGCGCTCGCCAACGAAATGCGAATACCAGTCAGTCCATCGTTGTCGGAGTCGGTGAGCGTGATTTTCCAAACGTCGATGTCGGGCTGGAGCGCGGGCGACGTGAAGAGTACGAGTCGCCCGCACGCGACCGCTTCACACGGAAGCGTTTGAAGCGAAGGCACCGGCGAGGGGAAGTAGCAGGGGTCGTTGAGACTCTCGCCGCACGCTTCGATTTCGTTGATGCTGTTCGTCGGACAGATCGGTGCGCACCCTCCGATGCACGTCTGTGCGGCAAGGCTCGCGCAGATGAGGTCCCAAGTCGCCGAGCAGCACGTTGGATCGACCTTGCAGATCGCGGTGCAGCATGCGGTGTCCTCACACGCCGGGTTACCGTGCGGGACGTAGCAATCTCCCGAGCCGGGATCGCCGCAGGCGAACGCGCCTCCGCCAGCGCAGTTCAAAGAGGCCGAGAATGCACACGCGGTGTCCCAATGGGTCGTGCAACAGAAGCTGTCCGCGGCGCAGACCGTCTCGCAGCAGAGGGTGTCGTCGCACGCTGGGTTGAAATGGGCGACGAAGCAGTCACCACTCACGCTCGCTCCGCAAAGGCCGATGCAGCTGATATCCGCGGTGGACGCGCAGTCGGCGTCCCAGGTGTTGTCGCAGCAGAGCGGGTCGGCACCGCAGACGAGGTTGCAGCACGCTTCATCGTCGCAGCCGGGACTGTTGTGTGGCACCAAACACGCCCCAAGTGCGCTTCCGCAGACTTGGGCCGCGGCGGGAGCTGAAATGGCCCAAGCCGTGGCAAGGGCGACGAAGAGAGAGAGCGAGTCCAATTCGCGGCGCATGGGCTATGGAGTCTCCGACTGAATGTACGAGTCGCGCGGCGCGTCAGCCGGTGAAAAGTACGACGAAGTGTGACACCAACGACAACGCCCCCCGGCCGAGACCGGGGGGCGTTGAGATGAGCATGATTCCGTCTGACCTGTTCGGATCTGATCAACCCTGTCTTGGCCGGCCGGACCGAAGTCCGGCCGGCGCAAGTTCAGGAGTTTTTCCGTACTACTTCTAGCTTTGGAGAATCAGATCCTTCGTGATCAGGATCGCTCCGTGAAAGGAATCACGGGGTGATCGTGATCGTGCCGTTGCCCGAACCACCGAATCCGCCGACGCGGATCTTGTAGGTCGTGCCATTGGTGCTGGCGAACGATGTCTGGGACTGTAATCCGCAGAAGTCATCGTTGCAAGCAAGGACGGCGGCGTCGCCGCACGCGGCGTAGACCGCGAGACGGGTGTCGAAACCTGATCGGCACAGGCTGACCGTGGTGTTACCCGAGGTCGCTGTGAAGGAGAACCAGATGTCGTTCACGAACGCGAGACCGAAGCCCTTCTCGCAGGAAGCGTCCAGAGCCGGGAGGCTCGTGGTTGCGCCAACCGTCGAGAACGCCGTTGCGCCCGAGCCGATCGTCGTGGCGACGTTGCACTCGTCGTTAGAGACGCCGCCGCCGCCGCAGAAGCTCGCAGCTTCGCCAGCGCAGATGCCGTCCCAAGACACCGAGCAGCAGAACGGATCGATAGCGCAGACGGTGTTGCAGCAATCTGCATCGGAGCAGAACGGGGTACCGGTCGGCGACGCCGCGAAGCAGTCGTTGTCCGAGTTACCGCATGCTGCAGCCGAGCACTCGCCGCCGATCGTCACCGTGGCGACGTAAGCGTTGAGGTCAGCGCCGCAAGCTTCCGTGCCGCAAGGAAGACCAGAGAACGCGTTCGCCGCAACGAACACCGTGTAGTTACCCGGCGCGAGGCAGGCCGTGACCGTAGCCGGGCACGCGTCCTGAGCCTGGAGCACGATGATCGTCGGCGGGCACAGATCATCGAGGAATCCCAGGACCGTCGGGAAGTTAGAGGCGACATTGAGGGTGACGCTCACCGAGGCGGCGCCGCCCACGGTGAAGCTGTACCAGTCCGTATCACGGACGCTGCCATCAGCCCAGAAGTTGCCGCAGGTCGGCGTACCCGGGGTGATGGTGCCGTATGACGGAACGCCTGGCGGGCAGAGCGCCGGGCAGAGCGTAGCGGCTTCGCCAGCGCAGATGCCGTCCCACGCGGCGGAGCAGCAGAACGGGTCCTGAGCGCAGACGAGGTCTTGGCAGGCTGCGTCGTCGCAGCCGATACCACCGTTGGCGACGCAGCAGTTGCTGGTTCCGCCTGGAGGCACGTTGCAACCACCGTTGGTGTCGTCACCGCAGGGTTCGCCTTCGCCGTTCGCGCCCGACGGGCACGACGTGTCGCAGCCACCAGCGCCGCAGAGGCAGCAGATGTTGGCAGCTGAACCAGCGCAGAGGCCGTCCCACTGCACGGAGCAGCAGAACGGATCAGCACCGCAGACGAGGTCGCAGCACTCAGCGTCATTGCAGAACGGCGTCGCGTGAGCCGTGCAGCAATCGCCAGCGCTCGAAGCGCCGCACGCTGGGAGTTCGCAACCCTCGACGCAGGTCAAGGTCGCAACCCAGCCGTTGTCTCCGCCGCACGGGAGGCCAGAGAAGCCGTTCGGTGCGATGAAGGCGGTGTAGGTACCAGCGGCCAAGCAAGCGGTGACGCTCGCCGGGCAGAACTGGCCTTCGAGGATGTAGATGAATGGGGGGCACTGGTCGTCGAGGAAGCCCAAGACGATGCCGAAGTTGGCGGACACGTCAAGGGTGACTTCGGTCGTCGCCGCAGTGAGCGTGAACTTCAACCAATCGGTATCGCGGGTGCTGCCGTCAGCCCAGAAGCTGCCGCAGAGGGTCTGGCCGCAGGCGATGCTGCCGTAGGCCGGAACCGCTGGCGGGCAGAGCGCCGGGCAGAGCGTAGCGGCTTCGCCAGCGCAGATGCCGTCCCACGCGACGGAGCAGCAGAACGAGTCCTGAGCGCAGACGAGGTCTTGGCAGGCTGCGTCGTCGCAGCCGATACCACCGTTGGCGACGCAGCAATTGCTGGTGCCGCCGGAGGTCGCGTTGCAACCACCGTTGGTGTCGTCACCGCAGGGCTCGTTCTCGCTGGCAGCGGGGCACGGGCCCCAAGCGCCGAGAAGGATACCGAGCGAGACAGCATCAATCGGGCCGGGGATGTTGCAAATCCCGCTGACGTTACCCCAAGCTCCGAGGAGCGTGCCGAGGTCGATAGCGTCGATCACGCCGTCGCCGTTGCAATCACCGAGGCAGGGCGGGCAGGTGTTGTCGCAGGGCTGAGCGCCGCAGACGGCGCAAAGGCCAGCGGCTTCGCTCGCGCAGATGCCGTCCCACGCGGTCGAGCAGCAGAACGGGTCAATCGCGCACACCGCAGCTTGGCATGCTGCGTCGTCGCAGCCCACGCCGCCGTTGGCGACGCAACAATTACTTCCACCCGCGAAGCTCGAGGCCGAAGCCACGAGAGTCGTACATGCCGCCATCGTGCTAATACAGGTCCATGGTCTCACGCGCATCTTCAAATCTCCTTGTCCCGCCACCGGGCCGACGGGGAAAATGGGTTCACCCGGAACTAGAAAGCGCCGACCGGCCGGCGCAGTTGAACCCACCGCGAAGATAACCGACGTTGACGCGTTTCCAAGTGGTAGCTCGCGGATTCGCGCAAGTTCAGTCGCGACAATTCCTCACAATCGACAGAATCGTCGCGCGTTCCCGGACTCCGGCGCGGTTTCTCACCTTGGCGGCCCAAAAAGAAAACCTCCCGGCCTAACGGGCCGGGAGGTGAGGAAGGTCCAAGCAGCACTGAGTCACCTCGTGCGATCGCACTCGTCTGAACTCAGGTGCACGGTCCCCAAGCGCCAAGCAGGATTCCCAAGTCTTCCGGACCCGTGTTTCCATTCCCGCTCAGGTCTGTCGCGCCAGCGCCACCCCAGCCACCTAAGAGGATGCCGAGGTCCGCTGGCCCAACGGTGCCGTCCTGATTGAGGTCAGCTGGACACGCTGCCGGGCAGGCGGTTCCGGCTTGGGCCACAGTGACTGTGCCGGTTCCGATACCAGCCGCGCCGAACGCTCCAATACTCACCTTGTAATGGGTGCCGCAGACGGCGGCGAAGCTCAGCGTGCTGGTGAGTCCACACCCGCTGAAGTCGTCGTTGCATGCGACCGTTTGGGTGAGGTTGCAGTCGCTGAAGACGCCGATACGCGTATCGAAGTTGGCCGCGTTGCACGTTGAGATGGTGCACGTGCCGCTCGCGGTCGGGAGGTAATCAAACCACACGTCGTTGTTGATCAGGCTCGATCCGAACGACGTGCACGAGCCCGGGTTCATCTGCGTCGAGCCGGTTGCGCCGACCGTTGAGAACGCAGTGGCCCCGAGCGGGAGCGGTAGTGCGTTGGCGCAGTCGTCGTTCGACGGGCCGCCGCCGCCACCACCGCAGTTGATATTGAGGGTTCCGCCGCCGCCGCCACTAAACCCGCCGACGCGGAGGTAGTACGTCGTGCCCTCCGTGACCGAAGCGGTCATCTTCGACGAGAGCCCTGGACAGCCCGCGCCGTCGTCGTTGCAGTCGACGATGGCGAGGTTCGCACAGGAACCGCTATAGAGCGCGAGACGGCTGTCATAGTCGACCGTTCCGCACGTCGAGAAGGTTGCCGGGCCGGTGCAGGTCGCCACGTACGTGAACCAGAGGTCCTTCACAAATGCCAAGCCAAATCCCTTGTCGCAGCTTGCGTCGAGCGGCAGAGCGCTCGTGGTCGCGGCTTCGGTCGAGAACTCCGTATCGCCGTTGAGGATCGGCGTTGCGCCCAAGCACTCGTCGTTGAGCGGCGCGCAGGTTCCGCCCGTCGCCAACGAGAAGGTGTACTGGTTCAGAGGATCGCTTCCGCACGGCGGAGACGTGAAGTTCGCGAGCGCGATGAACACGACGGAGTCACCCGGCGGCAGGCACGCCGACACCGAAGCGCCGCAGCTTTGCGTCGCGTCGATCGTATAGATGGTGGGCGGACAATCAGCCGACAACAGACCGATCGTCACGTTCAGCGTGCTCTGCACGGTGAGCGTGACAGTGGCGTCGGTGTCGAGGTGGAACTGGTACCAGTCGGTGTCTCGCGTGTTGTTAGCTGCCCAGAAGGTCCCGCACACGGTTGCGCCAGCGGTGATTACTTGGTACTCAGGCGTCGCGGCGCAGAGGTCGCCACAGAGGCTCCCTGCTTCGCCAGCACAGATTCCGTCCCACGCGACCGAGCAGCAGAAGGGATCGGCGCTACACACTGCGTTCTGGCAGTCGACGTCGTCGCAGCCGACGCCGCCATTGGCAACGCAGCAGGTGCTGCTACTCGTTGGCGGAGAGTTGCAACCGCCGTTTTCGTCGTCGCCGCACGCCTCGGTCTCGAGCGTCGCGCCGGACGGGCACGTGACATCGCAGCCTTGGAACGGATGAATGCCCAGAACACCAGTGCCGCCGCCCTCGCCGAACCCGCCAACGCGCACCCAGTACTCGGTGCCGCTGGTGAGCGAGGTGAGGATCTTCGACGTGAAGCCTGAGCAGCCGTCGCCGTCGTCATTGCAGGCGACGATCGCCAGCGCCGCGCACGGACCTTCGTAGATCGCGAGCCGCGTGTCGTAGTCAGCCTGATTGCAGGTCGTGATCTCGTAAAGTCCCGTCGACGCCGCAGTGAAGTGGTACCAAAGGTCGTTGAAGATCGTGACGGAGCCGAACGACGTGCACTCAGTCGGAAGGTCGTCGCCGTTGGTGAACGCGAGCGTGGTGTCAAAGCTGGTGTCGCTCGGATCTCCGACGCCGATTGCGCCTTCGCACGAGTCGTTATTCGGCGCGGTACAGGTATCGCCGGTGTCGACGATTGAGAGGAGATACTTCTTTCCGACGCCATCGACGCAGGGGAAGCCATTGAAGAATGCTGGCACGATGACGATGCGGTAGGTGCCCGCGAGTACGCACTTGTCGTCAATCGACACCGTGCACTGACCAGGGGTCCCGATGCCCTCCGCGATAATCGCCGGGGGGCAGTTCGCGCTCACAAGGAAGAGGTTCGATTGCACTTCCGTCGTCGCCGTGAACGTGAGCACCTTGTTCTCGGCGAGGCTGAACTCGTACCAGTCGGTGTCGCGCGTACTTCCGTCGGCCCACAAGTCGCCACAGATGACGTCGCCGACATCAGCGAATCCGACGAGACCTTTGACGAGGTCGTTACAACCGCCGTTCAGATCGTCGCCGCAGGCTTCGCCTTCTTCGGACGTCGCGCCGCTGCAATCGACGATGCAGCCGCCGCCACCGCAGATGGTGCAGAGGCCGCTCGCCTCACCCGCGCAGATGGCGTCCCACTCGACGCTACAGCAGAAGGTGTCGACGGAGCAGACGAGGTTACAGCAGTCGGCGTCGCTACAGAACGGCGTTCCGTTCGCTGCGCAGCAGTCGCCAGCACTTGGGTTACCGCACGACTGACCAAACGATGCGGCGGAAACGCTCAGCATCGACAGGGCAGCGACGGTCCCCACGAAGGTCCATGGACTCACGCGGTTCACTAGGTTCTCTCCTCAACGAGCGGAAGGACAATGATGCCGCGCCCCGGAATATCAACGAAAGGTCAACCAAAGCCCCTGACCACAGGGGAGGGCGAAGCTGCACTCGCAGTCTACAACTCCCTGCTGCGGGTCGAAACGCGAAAATGACGAATGCAAGTTCCGACGCGGAGTTCGACGTGGTCGTGCCGGTCGCACTGCCGGATGGCGCGGTCGTACTGTTTGACTGATCCCGTTATCGTTCGGTCTTCGCGTTCGACCTTTCGAGTCGCGACACGCCACCCTCAGGAACAGCTCGCGATGACAAACACCACAAACGCCACAAACACCGCGTCGGATTTGAAGCTTGGAGCAAAAGTCGGAGACCGCGCGCCTGCGGTCGCGCTGCCGTGCAAGCCGGGCGAAGTCGTCGATCTTGCCAACGTGTTCGGGAAGGAGAAGGTGGTTCTTCTCTTCATCCCGCTCGCATTTAGCCCGGTCTGCACCACAGAACTCTGCACGTTCCGCGATAGCTGGAGTCAGTGGAATGAGCTCGGCGCGAAGGTGTATGCAATCTCCGTCGATAGTCCGTTCGTCACCGACAAGTTCAGGCAGAGTGAGGGCATTCCGTTCCCCGTACTGAGCGATTTCAACAAGACAGTGTCGGCCAGCTACAACGCACTGCACGCCGACCTGATGGGTCTCAAGGGTGTGTCAAAGCGAAGTGCGTTCGTCGTCGATCGAAACGGTGTCATCGCATACGCGTGGGTCAGTGAAGACCCGCGGACGCAGGTCGATTTCGAAGCGGTCCGCGCGGCCGTCGCTGACGCGAAGTGAGCCGCGCGACTGGCGTTTCGAAGCGACGCGCCATCGCGAGCCAGATTCGCGTGCCAAAATCGCAACGCACGACGCTACTATGCGTCGCGCACGTACGCCTTGCGGGCGTAGCTCAGTGGTAGAGCGTCAGCCTTCCAAGCTGAATGTCGAGGGTTCGACCCCCTTCGCCCGCTTTGAGGATCAGATCGACAGCAACGGACGGAGCCGCCGTCGTTGCCGCCCCGGGATTCCACAAAGGCATCGCGCCGACAGCTCCAGCGGTCGTGGAGTCTTTTGCTACACTCCGCCCCCCTCGTAGCGTTGGCGCGAGTTTGGCCCAGCGTTATCGCAGGTAGTGGTGTGGGGGTCGGTACGTCCGCATAGGGGGGGTTGACGAGCGATTCCGAGTCGCTTGGGTCAAGTTGACCCTTCTCTCCCAGTCGCCTGTGGTCCCACGTATCTTCCCCGAACTTTCTGAACCTTTTAGGACTCCCGCGAGACGACTCCATGCAGCGAGCCCGACCGTCGTTTCTTCCCCGTTCAATTCCGTTTGGAGCCGCGTCCGTTCTCCTCGGCGCGCTGGCACTTGCTTCCCCGGTATTTGCGGGGGAGGCAGACCTCAAGATTCCCCCGATCGATGACAGCATCACGTTTGACGTGATGGGGACCATCGTCCAGGGCCGGCACCTGATGTACGCAGGCATCCTCGTCTCCTTGCTGGGACTGGTGTTCGGTCTTGTTCAGTACAAGCAGACCGTTCGCATGCCTGCCCATAAGTCGATGCTGGCCGTTTCCCACATCATCTGGGAGACCTGCAAGAGCTATCTCTTCCAGCAGGGCAAGTTCCTCGCGGTGCTTTGGCTCACGATCGCTGCGGCGATTATCTTTTACTTCGGGTACCTCGAACATAAGAGCGTGACCGCGGTCTCGGTGATCCTGTCGATGAGCGTGCTGGGCATCTTGGGCTCGTACGGCGTGGCGTGGTTCGGCATTCGAATCAACACGCAGGCGAACAGCCGCGCCTGTTTCGCGGCGCTCAAGGGTGACGGCCTTCCGGTTCTTGGTATCCCGCTGAAGAGCGGTATGTCGGTCGGGATGCTGCTCGTCAGCGTCGAGCTGTTCTTCATGATCTGCATTCTGATTTTCCTCCCGACCGAGTTGGTCGGGCCAAGCTTCATTGGGTTCGCGATCGGCGAGTCGCTCGGAGCGTCGGCGCTTCGAATCTGCGGTGGCATCTTCACCAAGATCGCCGACATCGGCGCTGACTTGATGAAGATCGTCTTCAAGCTCCCCGAGGACGATCCGAAGAACCCCGGCGTCATCGCCGACTGCACTGGCGACAACGCGGGCGACTCCGTCGGCCCGAGCGCCGACGGCTTTGAAACCTACGGCGTCACCGGCGTCGCACTCATCGCATTCCTCGCGTACGCACTGGGAAGCGGCAGCCCCGAGCAGCAGGCGATGTGCGCGAAGCTCATCGTCTGGCTCTTCTCGATGCGAGCCTTGATGATCATCACGTCGTTCGCCTCGTACTACATCAACGAGGCGATAAGCAAGGCCCGCTTCGGCGGCCTTCGTGACTTCGACGAAGAAGCGCCACTCACGTGGCTCGTGTGGATCACGTCCATCCTCTCCATCGCCGTGACGTTCGGCGCGAGCTGGCTGCTGCTTCAGAGTCTCAAGCTTGGCGGTGTCGAACTGCCGCACCTCTGGTGGGTGCTGTCGATCATCATTAGCTGCGGCACCATCGCTGGTGCTGTGATCCCTGAGTTCACCAAGGTCTTTACGTCGACGAACTCGCGCCATGTGCGTGAAGTCACGACGTCGTCAGCGCAGGGCGGAGCCAGCCTCAACATTCTCTCTGGCTTCGTCGCGGGGAACTTCTCGGCGTTCTGGACCGGACTCGTGATCGCGGCGCTGATGGGAGCGGGTTGGTGGTGCTCGGGCCACGCCGACCTCACGGCGCTTATGCCGAAGGAGTATTCATTCGCCGCACCGATCTTCGCCTTCGGCCTGATCGCGTTCGGATTCCTAGGCATGGGCCCGGTGACGATTGCTGTCGACAGCTTCGGCCCCGTTACTGACAACGCGCAGAGCGTCTACGAACTGTCGCAGATCGAGTCGTTGCCGGGGATCAAAGAAGAGATCCGACGCGACTTCGGTTTCGAGCCGGACTTCGAGAACGCGAAGCATCAACTTGAGAAGGCTGACGGCGCTGGCAACACCTTCAAGGCGACAGCGAAGCCCGTGCTCATCGGCACCGCCGTCGTGGGTGCGACCACCATGGTCTTCGGCATCATCCTTGCCCTTATTAAGGTTGAGGCGCTGAAGAAGTACGGCGACACCGCGGTGCTCGGCTTCGATCAGCTGAAGTGGGCAGCCGATTATGTCGTGGGCAAACTCTCGATTGTGCAACCCGAGATCTTGCTTGGGCTCCTGGTCGGCGGATCAGTGATCTACTGGTTCACCGGCGCCTCGACGCAGGCTGTCGTGACCGGTGCGTACCGCGCCGTCGTTTACATCAAAGAGAACATCAAGCTCGACAAGAAGACTGCAAGCGTTGAGGACTCGAAGGAAGTCGTGAAGATCTGCACGAAGTATGCCCAGAAGGGCATGATTAACATCTTCCTTGTTGTCCTCTGCATGGCACTCGCATTGCCATTCTTCGATCCGTTCTTCTTCATTGGCTACCTGATCGCGATGGCGTTCTTCGGCCTGTTCCAAGCGATCTTCATGGCGAACGCTGGCGGTGCGTGGGATAACGCCAAGAAGATTGTCGAAGTCGACATGCGCATGAAGGGGACGGAACTCCACGCGGCGTGCGTTGTGGGCGACACAGTCGGCGATCCGTTCAAGGACACCTCGTCCGTCTCGCTCAACCCCGTCATCAAGTTCACGACGCTCTTCGGTCTTCTTGCCGTTGAGATCGCAGTGCAGCCGCAGATCGCGGATTACAAGAACTGGATTGGCGGCGTTTTCTTCGTGATCGCGCTGATCTTTGTGTATCGCTCGTTCTATGGAATGCGAATTCCGCAAGAGAAGACGCGGTAAGCATCGCTCCGGCGACTTCGCTTCACGCGACGGTCTCAATCATGAGTTCAAAGGGCCAGCCTCGCGCTGGCCCTTTTTCATTACATCGCCACGCTGTATCGCTTCGACGCGCGTGAGCCCGTGATCGCGAGCGAACTCATCGAACCGCCGCGGCGTCGCGCCGACAGCGCTGATCGCCTCGTTCGACTCGGGGTGTCTAAACGCGAGCTTCCAGGCATGGAGGCAAAGGAATGCATCTTGGGGACGGCGGCCCTGCGGACGGGCGCGACCGCCCGCCTCATAGACCGGATCGCCAGCGATCGGCGCGCCAATCGACGCGAAATGCACACGTATCTGATGGAGTCGGCCAGTCACAAGATCACATTCAAGGAGCGCGTAGCGCCCGACCCGCTCGACGGTTCGGTAGCGAGTCAGCGCTGGCCGTCCTTTCGTCGAGATTGCACTGAACCTATGTTCGCCAACACGCTCATCGATCAGCGGAGCTTCGATCTCACCGGACGATTGTGCTAACTCGCCGCGTACGACTGCGAGATATGTCTTCCGGATGTCGCGCGATTCGAAGGCCGCTCGCAGAGCGTCGTACGCCGCGCTCGTCAGCGCGACCAAGATCAGTCCGCTCGTCAGGCGATCGAGTCGATGGAGCAATCCCCAGTCGCGCGCCTCGCCCTGTCGCGCGAGCCGTGAGGCGAATCGGCCGTCCTCATGCGCGAAGAGTCCGTTGAGCAGGCTGTCATCGCGGTGACTTCGACCGGGCTCAGTGACAACGCCCGGCATCTTGTTGACGACAACGACCGCCGCGTCTTCGTGCACGACATGAGTGCGGATGCGCGGATTGGCCTTCGGGCTCGGCACGTGAAGAGTCTACGGTTCGTGACGACGTAGAGCGGAGGTCCAGCGGACGTCATCGTTCCGGGTATCGGGCGGTACGCTTCGCATCATGCAGCCAACCGCGTCACCGCCAACTCGAGTGGCCAGCCGTCTTCGCCCGTTCGGGGGAACCATCTTTACTGAAATGACGATCCTCGCTCGGCGCCACGGCGCGGTGAATCTCGGGCAAGGTGCACCTGACTTCGATGGCCCCGAGTTCGTCAAGGACGCCGCAGTCCAAGCCATTCGCGATGGTCACGCTCAGTACGCGCGGATGTTCGGCGTGCCTGAGCTGAACCTCGCGATCGCCGCGCGGTTTGGGCGCGCGAGCGGACTCGCGGTCGACGCCGACACCGAGGTCACCGTGACCAGTGGCTGCACCGAAGCCATCGCCGCGACGATGCTTGGATTGATAGAGCCCGGCGACGAAGTCATTCTCATCGAGCCTTACTACGACTCCTATCCGGCAGCAGTAGCAATGGCGGGAGGGGTCGTTCGGACTGTCACCCTTCGCGCGCCGCGCTTCGAGCTGGACATCGTCGCCCTCGCGGCAGCAGTGACCACGAAGACGCGGGCGATTCTTGTCAACACGCCACACAACCCGACCGGGCGGGTCTTCTCACGGGCGGAACTTCAGGCAATCGCCGCGCTCTGTCTCGCTCGCGATCTGCTGTGTATCTCAGACGAAGTCTACGAACGACTGGTCTTTGAGGGGAGGCACATCTCGATCGCCACCCTCCCTGGAATGCGCGAGCGCACGATCACCTTGTCGAGCCTCGGTAAGACTTATTCGTTGACCGGGTGGAAGGTGGGATGGGCGATCGCTTCGCCCGCGCTCACCGCGGGCGTGCGGGCTGCGCATCAGTTCCTCACGTTCGCCACGGCGACGCCGCTCCAATACGGCGCAATCGCCGCGCTCAATGCCCACGCGAGTTACGACGTCGCGCTCGTTGCCGACTACCGACGGCGCCGCGATATGCTCGTCGACGGACTGCGCGACGCAGGGTTCGTGACCTACGTCCCGGAAGGGGCGTACTTCATCATGGCGGATCACACGCGATTCGGCTTCGACGATGACGTGGCGTTCTGTCGCTGGCTCGTCGAGGAAATTGGCGTCGCGGCGATTCCGCCGGGAAGCTTCTACCAGTCGCGGGAGGATGGGCGTGCGCTCGCGAGGTTCGCGTTCTGCAAGCGCGATGAAACGTTGCGCACCGCAATTGAGCGCCTACAGCGCTTGAAAACTCGCTAACGCGATTACGATCGACGACATGGACCCTCGTGCAACGAGTTGGAGTGGCGAGACAGCACGCAGTGGCGCGGTCGCGATCGCCGCGTGGGTCGGCGCTCGCGGCGAGTCGCTCGCGGCCGCGCTCGCCGGAGATCGCGCGACCGAAGTCGAAGCAGAGTGGCGCTGGAACTTGACGTCTGTTGGCGGCGAGCGACGGGCCGCCGCTGCGGCGTGGGCGAGTCGAACTGGTGCAGCCGAGGCCGGAAGTGCTCGAGAACTGGCGCGTCCGGAAATCAGCACCGTTCTCGTGCTCGGCAGCGACGCAGTAAGCGAGGACGATGATCTTCGCTTTCTGCTTGAAGGTGAACGCACCGTTGTGTTAGCTGCGAGCGGAGCACTTACACTCGCGACCGCGATCGCGCTGGGAGATCGACTGGGACGGGTCGTCACCGTGCCAGCGCTTGCGTCCTCGCAGTGCTGGCGAGTCGCGCAGCCGCTCATCGAGGAACTCTGCGCCGATGGGCCGGTGTCATCTGTATCGCTGCGCTACCGAGCCCGAACTGGCGAGCGATCGGTCGACGCGTTGCTCGTCGACGCGTGTGACATCTGTGTGCGTCTGCTTCCCGCGGTCGAGTCTGTCGTCGCGCTCGGTCGTAATGCCGCCGACTCGACCGACGTTCGTTCGCTCTCCGCCTTGGTGCGAGCATCGAGCGGAGCGACGGCAACGATCGACCTCGCGGACGGCGGCGGCTGGCTGCGCGAGTGCGAGTTGCTCGGCGCGGGGGGGCGAGTTCGCCTCTCAGATACCAGCATTGAACGGTGGGACCGCTCCGGAGAGCGCACCGAGTTCCTGTCCGTTGCCGGTCCCAACGACGTGGTTCACGCAAGCATCGAAGCGCTACGGACAGTGGCACTGAGTCGACCTGGGCGCGCGGATCCCGAGCGCATGCTGGCGCCGCTCGCGCTGGCTGAAGCGGCGAAGCTGAGCGTGCGAACCGGCAACCACGAGAGTCCTGACCGCGTCTGCGAACTCGCGCGTCGTCCCTGAGGCTGAATCTCGGTCAGGCTGAAATCGAATCGATCTTGACGCGAAGATAGCCTTGGCGGTGACCGATCTTCTTTCGCGAACCCTTGCGGCGCTTGTACTTGAGCGTCACGATCTTTGGGCCATTTCCTTCGCCGACGATCGACGCAACGACCTTCGCACCAGCGAGGTAAGGCAGGCCAAGCTTTGCAACCGCTCCGTCGCCGGTACCGACAGCCAAGACCTTGTCGAAGGTGACCGTCGTCTGCTCGGCGGCGATCTCGCGAAGATCGACGTCAATGAGGTCGCCGGAGCGCACCTTGATCTGCGTTCCGCTGTCTTCGATGATCGCGTAGCTCGAGTCCATGGTCTTCGATCCTTAGTCGTCTGGCCCCGTGTATCTGGCCTGAGTCGTGTGGCCAGCGGTTGGGGAATGGCCGGTGAAGTGAAGCACAGCAGAATACTGCAAAGTGCGAGGCGTCTCAACCGGTAGTTCCTACACTCTCACTGTGAACTGGCGATCGCGCCGAGGGGCCCGCGAGGGATGCTCTCGGCGAGGAAAGTCCGAGCACGACAGGACACGGTGGTGGGTAACACCCACCGGGCCGGTTGCGGCCCAGGGACAGTGCCACAGAAAACAAACCGCCAACGGGCCAGCGTTCGCGCTGGCAGCTGGTAAGGGTGAAACGGTGCGGTAAGAGCGCACCGCTCGGCCGGTGACGACCGAGGCAGGGCAAACCCCACCGCGTGCAAGCGCAAACAGCCCTAGCCAGCCTCGCTGGCAACCGCGGTCCGCGGCGAACGGGCGGGTAGCGTGCTTGAGGCGGACGGCAACGGACGCCCCAGAGAAATGATCGCCGGGGAGTCGACTCCGTCGACTCCCACGGAACTCGGCTTATGTTCACAGCAACACGACCACGGCTCCCCACGGAGCCGTGGTCGTCGTGATCGCAATCCATTGGGTGTCGACCCCACGTGTTCCGCAAGCAGTGGAATTCGGCGCGATTCTTCCTGAAGATTCTTGCCTTTCGCGCGCCCCCCGCAACAATCAACGGCTCAGAAGCACGGTTCGAGCGTTGGGCGCGGGACTCGCAGGGCAATGTTCCCCGCGACTGTCAGTCACGTCGAACGCCGAACGGAGTCTTAACTAGCAATGAGCAATCCGACGAAGACAACGAGCCTACAGACCTACCACATGCTCGTTTTTCGCAAGGCGTTACACCCGGAGTTCTTCGGAATCGAAGGGCGCAGCCGAATTCGCCACGACGACTACGAGGCCGAGAGCTGGGTCTTCCGAGGCGGTCACAGCATCCGCTTCCAGCACGGCGGTCAGTGCGTCGTCGAGGTCGTCCTTGAGCAAGTCGATCAGATTCCGGAGCGCGGAATCGTTGCGACACTTCCGTGCGCCGGTGAGCGCGATCACGAGGAAAAGTTTGGTGACACCTTGGTCTACATGACCACGATGCAAACCGAGACACTCTCTGATCACCTCTATCTCGGCACCTACAAGGAGATGCTGCAGCACGCACGCGAGAGCGACTCGCTGCTCTCCATGTGGACCGACGGTCACGATAAACCGAATCTCTCGGTGCTCGATGTTCAGGCGTCGCGGACCGACCTTCACATTCAGGGATACCACCTGCGAAGCGATTGCGGATTGGTGCTCCGTACGCAGTCGATGTTTCAACTCACGAAGCCGGATCCGAAAACCGCGAAGCCTTCGAGTCGACCCACTATGCGTTCAACTCGCGTCGGTGACGACGCGAACTGATTGAAGACCGGGGCTCTCTTTCTGAAAGATTTTGCGGGCGGCCCAGCGATCTGATACGACCTCGAAAGAACCGACGCCCCGCCACACTCTGGCGGGGCGTCTTTCGTTCATCCGTTGCGGGGCGCATGACTCGCGGCTGCTAGCCTCCGCGCCCTCAGTGACCGTTCCGCAGAGAATAGAGGCATGAGCAGCATGAATGGCGCCCTTCGCGTCGCGCGGCAGTGCGTTGCAACCGATGTTCTACTCGGCTTGAGCGAAGTCCCGATACGCGCGAAATGCGAGAAGAGCGCCGAGTTCAGCGAGCCGCTTGAATTCACAGAAAGCGGTAAGCCAGCTGAGTTGACGGGCTCCCCGCGCGTCGAGCGAGCCGTCGCTGGCGAGCGCGACGGTGCGGGAACGGCGCGCATCGTCGGCCCAGCACACGGCGAATCGATTGCGCTCTCGCGCGAGGAACGTGTGGTTGCACTCGAACTCCTACGCGATCGGCACGCGCGCGAGTGTCCGCATTGCACTACGGCGACCGCACACACAAATCTTGTGTTCGGCGAAGGAGACCCAGAGGCGCGCCTGATGTTCGTGGGAGAGGCGCCAGGTGAAACAGAAGATCAACTTGGTCGTCCGTTTGTGGGGAAAGCGGGACAGAAGCTTGACGAGATGATTGAAGCGATGGAGTTCCGTCGAGCCGACGTGTACGTAGCGAACGTCTTGAAAAGCCGACCGCCGGGAAATCGCACTCCGCTCCAGCACGAAGTTGCAGCCTGCGGGCCGTTTCTCGTCGAGCAGATCCGGATTGTCCGACCAGAGGTGATCGTCACGCTCGGCGGACCTGCGACGAAGCTGATCCTCGGATCCGAGTTCGGTATTACGAGGCTTAGAGGCATTTGGTCCGAGTTCCTCGACGGCGTTACTGCGATCCCAGTCATGCCGACATTTCATCCCGCCTACCTCCTCCGCAATTACACCCCGGAAACTCGGCGGGAGATTTGGAGCGACTTGAAAGCAGTGTTAGCTCGGCTCGACCCAGCAACCCGTGGCGTCGGGCGGACGCCTTAGCAGCACAGTGCAAGCAAAAACGTGCTCAAACCCGAAGAAAATTCACTGCGCGATGAAACCGGAGAGGGTGCCGGTGCGGATAAGGGATCGTCGTTGCGAGAGTGACGGCCGGTCCTCGCGGAGGTCTCTACGCGTCGGCCGATTTACCCTGCCCCCCACGAGGAGCCTGTCGCGGTTTATCTGTGACGGGCTCTCTTTTTTTTGCTTCGGGGTTTTCATTTCGGGGTTCAATTGAGGTCGGGGTCGTGGCGTTCTTTCGCCGCGCGTCACGTCCGGAACGCGCGGGGCGCTCAACTTTGGATCCGCGGGACAGCGGGTTCGCTGCGAAGAATGATGGTGACTGGGCCTTCGTTCTCGATGACGACAAGCATGTGCGCCTGAAAGCGGCCGAGCGCCACCGACAGGCCGTGCGCGGAACGGAGCGACTGAGAGACCAGCTCGTAGAGACGCTCGGCCTCCGTCGGCGGAGCAGCGTTGGTGAAGCTCGGGCGATTCCCACCGCTCGTGTCGGCCGCGAGGGTGAATTGGCTCACGAGAAGGATTGCGCCGCCGATGTCACGGACGCTTCGGTTCATCTTGCCAGTGGCAGCGGAGCCATACGCCACATCGGGAAAGATTCGAAGCGCCGCGAGCTTCGATGCCATGCGGTTGGCCGCAACGACGTCGTCTCCGCGCTCTATCCCGAGGAGTACGCAGAGTCCACGTTCGATGCTGCCGACGATCTCTTCGCCAACCTCGACCCGAGCCCGAGCAACCCGCTGGACAACCGCGATCACGTCGAGCGGCCGAGCAACGCCATCGAGCAACTCGTGACCATCGCAAGGCCCTGGTCGTCGCACGCTTGGCGGTAGTCGACAAGTTCGACCGAAGCCGGACGAGCTATCTCAAGCGCGGCGGTCATGTTGCCAATGCTGCACCATCGCGTCGGATTCTTCGTCCATTGGCACGCTCCGACAAATTCCTTCGGGTCGCCTGTGAGATACCTGCCCATGAGCTCGCGGTCGTGTCGCTCCACTTCCAGCTTGCGCTGATCATTGACCGCAACGGGCTCGCCGAACTGCGGACCGACGTGACTGAGATCGCTCGACGCGACGACGTAGGTTGTGCCGCCCGAATCATCGATCGCGCTGCAGAGGGCTCGCACGAACTCTTCGCGTCCGACCCGGGCGCCGTCGTCGGCGATCATCGGGCTGAGCGGATCGGGAATGAGTGCGGCGACGAGCGGCACATTGCCCCAGCGATGCTGGATCCACGGCAGGTGGAGTTGGACGGAGTGCTCGGGCAGGTGATCGAGTTGATCAATGAAGAGTCGCTCTCCGAGTGCACTACGGAGCTTTTCGATGATGCCTCGATCGGAGGCAACAGCGCCAAGGGGCGTCTTGAATCCGAGATCGGTGACGACGACGCCGTCTCCGATTCCGAAATGGTTCGTTCCGAGGACCACGATGCGATCCGGGCGCGCCGCGCGATCGAAGCAGCGGTAACTCGCGGCGTAGACCGGCCAGCCCCGCGCGTAGTCGAGGTGGGGCGCAATGACTCCAATGGCGGGCACGTCGAGCTCCGGGTCCTCGGTCTCGGCGAGCCACGAATCAAGCTGCTTGCGACAAGCTGCCTCATCAGTCCCAAGCATGCCCGAGGCGCTGATCGGGAAGTACCCATCGGCCCGGAGCTTCTCCTTCATCTCACTCTCAAGTCGCTCGAACGTCGGCCCCCAGAGAAGCCCGAACTCGTCCATCTTCCCAGCGAGTTCGCCCAGCGGTTCAGCCTCAGCCTTAAACAGGGCGGCGATCTCCTCGAGCGTCCGTTCACCGCGGAAGTGCTGGATCACCTGCACCGCCTGCGGTGGCACAACCATCATTTGATTGGTGAGCATCGAGGGGTCGCGGAGGCCGACCAACATCGTGGTTTTTCCATCCTCTTTGTTCTGAGCCTGAACCGGAAGCGGCTGAAGCGGTCGAACATGGGGACGGCGAATGTGTTCCGGTAGTTCCGCGATCGACATAGGGGGGCCCACTGTAGCACGACGGCCAGCCGGCTTCGGGCGTTTGATCGCGCGTTTCGGGTTCGCGGGGGATGCGGGTCGCCATCCCTTCACGGACGGGAGCCGCGATGCACCAGCAGTGATAAGTCAATCGGCGGGACTTTGCTCGCGGTCGTTCCGGTTGCGCAGTCCGAGTGGAGGGCGGCAATAGTTCGTCAGCGACGTCGTTGAAAGCGTCTTCAGGTTCGCGCCGATGAGGATCGAACGGATCGCACGCAACCCCCGCACGTCGCCTCGTCCCGACGGACGTCATAGGTAGTTCGGGCTGGGAAATCAGATCAGAAGCTTCCCAATCTGCTGCACTTTCGGGTACACCGCACACACGCTGTACCGCTGGTAGGAGACGGTTCGGACCCCGACGAGCCCGGTCTCGAACAGTCCGTCAAGAACTCGAACCCCATGCACCCCAATCACACCAAGAACACCATGAACAAGACGCACAGCTGGACGTTCATTGCCTCGACGACCGCTCTCGTGGCGGCGTTCATCTCGCCGCTCGCGCTCTTCGCCGCCGACGATCCGAAGCCGCAGACACCGCCAGCGCCAACGGCACCCGTGCCACCAGCGCGACCAGCGACGCCCGCCACGCCGCGCGTCAAGCCCGCCGATCCCGGCATCCGCTCGGCGCCCGCTGGCCAGCAAGGAACTCAACCGGCTGGTGCCGCAACCGGAAAGGGCACTCGACCAGATAGCCCCAGCCTGACTGCCAATCCACGGGTCCGCGACCGGACCGCGCCAGTCGCGACTCCCGATGGTGCCGCAACACTCGGCGACGCTCAAGTGCCCGTGCGGGGTGCTCCGATCGCCGGACCAAACCCACAGGTGGCTCCAGCCGCAGCGCCCGTGCTTCGATTCGATCCCGAGGTCCTCGACTTCGGTGACATGCTTGCTGGCGTATCGATGACGAAGACGGTCAGGGTCTTCAATATCTCAGACGCGCCCGTGACCATCACCCGCGCGGTCCCAGGCTGCGGCTGCACCATCGCCACCTGGCCCAAGGACCCGATCGCGCCTGGTGCGTCGGGCGACGCCGAGATCTCGCTGAAGCCACCAGAGAAGCAAGGCGTTGATCTTCACAAGAAGGTCACGTTCCAGCTCGACGGACATCCGCCGGTGAGCTACGACCTCAAGGGACACGTCGCAGAGATCATTCGCGTGGCTCCTGACTTCATCGACGCACCAGCACCGGACGCCAGTGCAGAGCAGGCCGGGGAGATCGCGATCACTTCCCTCGACAAGACCCCATTCAAGATCGTCGGCGTCAATCCGCCGATCGTGAAGGACGCTGGCACCGACAGCTCGCTTGAGCACAAGGTGCACATCGACTGGGCCGCGTGGGCTGAGCAGGGCAAGCCAGCGAAGCTTTCGTTTACTACCGATCACCCCAAGGCACCGAGCCTGATGGTGATCGTCAAGCGATCCGTGAAGGACTCGCAACCCATTCCACCGCGCCCGGCTGTCGATCGCGCGACGTCGGTCGATCCGCTCATCCATGCGGTTCGTCAGAAGGACGCCAAGGCTGTGGAGATGATCTTGGCCGGCGGTGCCGACGCGAACAAGAAGGACGACGTTGGTGGCGGTCGCACCGCACTGCACTGGGCGGTGAAGGAAGGCCAGAAGGAGATCATCGAAGTTCTCCTGAAGAACAAGGCGAACCTTGAAGCGACCGACCGCGTCGGCAAGACTGCACTTTCGATGGCCGCGGAGAACAAGGACGGAGCGTCGATGGTTGCGTTCCTTCTTGAGAAGGGGGCAAACGTCAATCCGCGCGATCAAATCGGCGGTAGCCCGCTGCTCTGGGCAGCTGGACTCGGTGCGACGGAATCGGTGAAGCTCCTCGTTGCGAAGGGTGCTGACGTCAACGTCGTCGACGTGAACGGCCTCACTCCGCTCCTCTGGGCCGCCGGAATTGGCTCGCCAGAGACCGTCGAGACGCTCTTAAAGGCTGGTGCGAAGACCGAAGTCGCAGACAAGATTTCAGGCGACACGGCTTTGATGCGGGCGGCTCGAACCGGTCGCGGCGAATCAGTCATCTTGCTCGTGAAGGCGGGCGCGCCGATCAATGCTCGGAACAACAGCGGTCAGAGCGCCTTTATGCTTGCCGCTACTTCCGGTACTCCAGAGAAGCTCAAGGCACTCAAGGATGGTGGTGCTGACATCAAGGCGACGTGTGTTCGCGGTTGGAACGCGATGGACTACGCCAAGAATCGCATCGACCAAGAGCGTGGATCCGTCGTGACGTTCCTCGAACCTCTTGTGCAAGCCGCTGCCACGACCTCGGCACCAGCCACCCAGCCTGCGGGAGGCACCACGCCACCAGCGTCAGCGACGACGACGGGCGGCGAGAAGCCAGCCGAAACGAAGCCCGTCGCGACGAAGCAGTAAACGCACGAGCGACCGAAGCATTCAGTGATGTTCACTCGAGCCCCGTCTCCACCAAGAGGCGGGGCTCGTTCGTTTCTCGCGCCGTCTGCGGAGGCCGCAAGTATCATCGACACCATGTCTGCCATCGCCGCCGAACTGCGCTCTGCCACGCGAACTCACCCGTATCAGCAGCTCGTCGATCGCGCTCGGGAGTCGTCGCTACTCTCAAGTACCGGCGCGATCCTTGGATGGGATCAAGAGACGATGATGCCCGACGGCGGGCTTGATCTCCGCTCGAAACAACTCGCGCAACTCGCGCGGATGGCTCATGAGTTGACGACGGACCCGCGGGTTGGCGAGTGGCTTGCAGCCTGCGAGGCCGATGCGGGGCTCACGCGCGACCCAACCAGCGTCACCGCAGTCAACGTGCGCGAGATTCGACGTTCGTACGATCGCGCCACCAAGTTGCCAAGTTCGCTCGTCGAAGAGTTCGCGCAGGTCACGAGCATCGCGCAGCACGAGTGGGCTGAAGCGCGCAAGGCCAACGACTTCGCACGATTTCGTCCGCACCTCGAGCGAATCGTCGGCCTGCTTCGAAAACGAGCGGAGTGCTTCGGGTGGAATCGATCGGGCGGCGAAGCATGGGACGCGCTTGCCGACGAGTACGAGCCCGGCAGCACAGCAAAGGACGTCGAGGCGGTTTTCGTCCCGTTGCGCGAGCGTCTCGCGCGGCTGGTTTCGGAGCTCCTGACGAAGGGCAAGGCACCACCAAGCGCGTTCAACGAGTCCCCGGTTCCGATCGAGCATCAAGAACGATTCGCGAAGATGGTGACGGAGCGGCTTGGTTTCGATTTCAAGCGCGGACGACTCGATTGTTCGACGCATCCGTTCTGCGGCGGCTCGCACTGCAACGATGTTCGCATGACAAGCCGCTACAGCGAGCGTTGTGTGAACGACGGCCTCGGCAGCGCGATGCACGAAACGGGTCACGGCATGTACGAGCAGGGCTTGCTGTACGAACACGTCGGGACGCCAATGGGCGAGGCGATCTCGCTCGGCATCCACGAGAGCCAGTCGCGCATGTGGGAGAACCAAGTCGGTCGAAGCCGCGCGTTCTGGACGTGGGCGATGAAGGAGCTTCCGAGTTTCGCCGGGGATAGCGTCAAGCGATTCTCGCTCGACGAGTTCTACGGCGCCGCGAACGTCGTCGAGCCCGGCTTCATCCGCGTCGATGCTGACGAAGCAACCTACAACCTCCACGTCATGATTCGGTTCGAGATCGAGCGCGCGGTGCTGCGAGGTGACCTCGAAGTCGCAGGCATTCCGTCGGTGTGGAACCGCATGTACAAGGAGTACCTCGGGCTCGATGTACCCGACGATCGGCGCGGATGCCTCCAGGACATCCACTGGTCAATGGGCTCGATGGGCTACTTCCCGACGTATACCTTGGGGAATCTCTACGCAGCGCAGTTCTTCGAAGCAGCGCTCAAGGCGATGCCCGACCTCCCGGAGCAGTTCGCGCGCGGCGACTTCACCGCACTGAAGTCGTGGCTCAACACAAACATTCACGCCCAGGGCAAGCGCTATCTCGCGAAGGACCTCTGCAAGGTTGTCACTGGTTGGCCGCTCAGTGCAGAGCCGCTCATGCGACACTTAGAAGGGAAGCTGCGGCCGCTGTACGGCGTGTGACACTCGATGAATCGAAGACCTGTGATGACACGACGCCAGCACACTCTCTCGGTCGCACTCGTCGCACCGCTCGCGCCGATGCTCGGCGGGCCGTGCGTGATCTCAATGACCACCAATCATCCGCGCGGATCGACGTGCGTGGCGCTCGTCCTCTGCCACGCATCGAACCCAGATGAGCCGTGACGAGCCTATTCAGGCGATCGGTGTCCAGCAGCATCTGCGCTCCGTGACCATCGAACCGCCCGCCATCTCTCGCGCCTCGGCGCTCACCGCGCTCGCAATCATTATTCCGGCGCCAACGATCGGGGCACTCGTGTCATTTTGGATCGCGCCGGGCACCACCGGGCTCATCGTTTACGCGCTCTGCAAAGCAGTGCTCTACCTGCTCCCCGCGCTCTGGCACCGATTTCGTGACCAAGAGCGCTGGAGTTTGTCGCCGGTCAAACACGGCGGTTGGCTGATCGGCCTCGTCAGCGGACTCGCGATCGGGGCGGTGATTCTCCTCACGTGGCGCGTGCTCGGCGATCGCGCGATCGACACGCACGCGTTCGCGGACATCTTGGCGAAGAACGGCCTGTCCGACGTATCGCGATTTCTCATGGCGGCTGCTTGGCTCACGATCGTGAATTCCGCGCTTGAGGAGTACTCGTTCCGCTGGTTCATCACGACGCGAATCGAGGCACTCGCTCCGCGCGCCGCGACGATACTCAGCGCCGCTGCCTTCACGCTTCATCACATTGTCGTCTTGGCCGCATATCTGCCGTACGCGATGGTCATAGTTGGCTCCGCAGGCATATTTGTTGGCGGAATCCTTTGGTCATGGCTTTACAGACGCTGTCGATCGATCTGGCCTGGATGGCTCAGTCACGCGCTGGTCGACGCTGCGGTGATGCTCGTTGGGTACTCTGTCCTGTTCGGTCATTGATCGGCCTGTTACACTGCTGGGCTTCTCATGGCGAGCCCAACTGACAGTCTCATCGACACGCGACGGTTCCGAAACGTCGCGATCATCGCGCACGTTGACCACGGCAAGACAACCTTGGTTGACGCGATGCTGCAGCAATCGGGCGTTGTCAAGTTGCTTGAACACGGTCAAGAGTGCGTCCTCGACTCGAATCCGCTCGAGCGCGAGCGCGGGATCACGATCCTCGCGAAGAACTGCGCCGTGACGTACACCCTGCGCGGCGGTCCGCGCCGTGGCGAGGTCTACCGGGTCAACATCATCGACACGCCCGGCCACGCCGACTTCGGCGGCGAGGTTGAACGCGTTCTGCGCATGGCTGACGGCTGCCTTTTGCTCGTCGACGCCGCTGAAGGCCCGATGCCACAGACGCGCTTCGTGCTCTCAAAGGCGCTTGATCTTGGTCTTCGCCCAATCGTCGTCATCAACAAGTGCGATCGCCCCGACGCGCGCATCGACGAAGTCGTCAACGAGGTGTTCGACCTTCTCGTCGATCTCCATGCGCCCGACGAGGCGCTCGATTTTCCAATCATCTACGCATCTGGCCGCGAGGGCTGGGCGAGTCGCGACGCGAACGACAAGTTGCGCGGCGTCGACGATCTCTTCCAAACGATCATCGATCGCGTGCCTGCACCGAAGGACGACGTCGAGGCACCGCTCCAGATGTTGGTCACGAGCCTCGCGTGGTCAGAGTACGTTGGGCGCATTGCGATCGGCCGCGTCTTCGCGGGTCGCCTGCGCGGCGGCCAGCCGGTTGGTGTGTGCAAGCTCGACGGAAGCGTGAAAAAGACACGCGTCATGAAAGTGAACCGGTTCGAGGGACTTGGTCGCCGCGAAGCTGAACTGATCGAAGCGGGGGACTTGTGCGCCGTCGAAGGCATCGCTGACATTGACATCGGCGACACCATCGCGGACATCGAGAAGCCGATGCCCTTGCCGCGTGTGAAGGTCGACGAACCCACGCTGCACATGATCTTCCGGATCAACGATGGCCCGTTCGGTGGCGCAGAAGGCAAGTACGTCACCAGCCGCCAGATTGCTGAGCGCCTTGAGCGCGAGTTGCAATCGAACGTCGCACTGAAGGTGGTTCAAGGCGATACGACGGACGAATTCCACGTCTCTGGTCGCGGATTGCTGCACCTCGGCGTGTTGCTTGAGAACATGCGCCGCGAAGGCTTCGAACTCACCGTGGGCAAGCCCGAAGTGATCGAACGCGAGATCGACGGCGTGCGCTGCGAGCCCTACGAACGACTTTCACTCGATGTCGTTGCCGAAGCGATGGGACCGGCACTCGAGTTACTCGGCTCGCGCGGTACCGAGATCCTCACGATGGATCCGCGCGGCGGGCGCATGCACATCGAAGCGGAGATCCCCGCCCGAGGTTTGATCGGGCTGCGAACTCGCATTCTGACGGCGACCGGCGGCGAAGCCGTCATGCACCACACGTTCTCGGCGTACAAGCCCGTGCGCACCGGAACGAAGAAGCGTCAGAACGGTGTGATGCTGTCACTCGAAAACGGACGCGTCACCGCCTACGCGATCGAGAACCTCTCTGACCGCGGTGTCATGTTCGTGAAGCCCGGCGAGCAGGTGTACTCGGGCCAGATCATCGGTGAACACAATCGAGACAACGACATCGTTGTAAATATTACCCGGCTCAAGGCCCTGACGAACTTCCGCGAAACTGCGAAAGACGTCACGGTCGTGCTCAAGCCACCGCGCATGTACGCGCTTGAGGCGGCGCTTGAGTACATCGAGAGCGATGAGCTCACCGAAGTCACGCCGCAGTCGGTGCGCATGCGGAAGAAAATCTTGGATGAGAGCGCTCGCAAGCGCTCTGAGCGATCCGATCGCGGCCGCGAGATGGCGGGGGCCTGAGGCCGGCGGAGGCACCGTGCGCGACGATGAAGCCAACGTTCCGGCGAAGCGTGCCCGTTGTGAGGAGGTGCGAGTTGCCTCTGGCGCGTGAAGCATCGCGACGGCGCTCACTGGCGCATCGAGCGCTGCACGCGCTCGGGCCACGGTTTCGTGCACCCGCGACCCGCGCTCGAATTTCTGATGGAGTCTTACGCGACGAGCGGGCACGGCGAACAGAGTGCCGCGAAGTCTGCGAACGCTGCTTCCGCGGTACGGTCTCGCAATCCAGCGCCTCGACTGAGTTTCGCGGGTACCCCGTGCGTCGCTCGAGCGGCGTTTCAAGGTGCTCGCGCCTGTCGCAGGCGTCGCGGCGCGAGCAACGCTCGCGCTCGTCGATGCGATGCGTCTCGGTGTCAGCTTAAACCCGTACGCGACGCGTCCAACCTTAGGTTAGTTCGACCACGCCGTCGCGATTGAGATCTCCGGGCGTCGCCGGGTGTTCTTGGCGCAGGAATATCTTGACACGCATGTTCTACCGCGCCTCGTGGTCGGCTCGCTGTTGTAGAATCGCTACGTTTCCGCGAAGGTTGACCGGTTTCGCCAGCAGCCTCTTCAAGCCACGTCTCATCTGGTTCTTTTGTTCTTCAGCACCCAATGTCCACCATCGTCCAAAAGTTCGGCGGCTCCAGTGTCGGTGACGCACAGCGCATCATGCGCTGCGCGAAACGCGTGGCAGAGACTCGCGCACTCGGGCACGATGTCGTCGTTGTCGTGTCGGCGATGGGCGACACCACCGACGATCTCATTGCGCTCGCGGAATCGGTCAATGCTGAATCGGACCGGCGCGAGATGGACACGCTGATGTCAACTGGCGAGCAAGTTTCGGCGGCGCTGATGGCGATGGCGCTGCACAAGCTCGGTGTTCCGGCAGTCTCGCTCACCGGTGGACAGGTCGGCATTCGAACGACCGACGCCTATCGCAAAGCGCGCATTACGTCGATCGAACCAACGCGCATGCGCGACGAACTGAAGCGAGGTCGCGTTCCCGTCGTCTGCGGCTTTCAAGGAACGTGCTTGAACGGCGACATTACGACGCTTGGGCGCGGCGGCTCGGATACGACTGCGGTCGCGCTGGCAGCGGCGCTCGATGTTGCGAAAGACGGCGGCTACTGCGATATCTTCACCGACGTAGACGGTGTCTACACCGCCGATCCGCGGATCGTGAAAAACGCGGCGAAACTCACATACATCAGCTACGAGGAGATGCTCGAACTCGCCGCTCTCGGTGCTGGCGTCATGCACGCTCGCGCAGTCATGTTCGGCGAAAAGTACGGCGTCCCGATTCACGTACGACACAGCCAGAAGCCCGACACGGGCACGATGATCGTCGATGAGGCGATGGTCAGGGAGCAGCACGGAATGGAAGACATCGTCGTTGTTGGTGCAGCGCTCAAGGCCGACCTCGGTCGCGTGAGCCTCAGGCGCATCCCGAACAACATCGGCGTGCAGGGGCTGATTTTCGAGAAGATCTCCGCCGCGCACATCATGGTCGACGACATTATGCAGACCGAGTTCGGCGACATGGCGTCGATCTCGTTCACGGTGGATCACGGCGATCTCGCCGACGTAAAGATCGCCGCGAGTCAAGTGCTCGACGCGCTCGGCACCGGCGAACTCGCGATCGAGATCGGGCTGGCTAAAGTCTCCGCAGTCGGCACTGGTATGAAGAGCCACACCGGCGTCGCGAGCCGCATGTTCCGCGCGCTTGGCGCGGCGCAGATTCCGATTCACAACATCACGACGAGCGAGATCAAAATCAGCTGCATCGTGCCCAAGGAGCACGGGCAGAAGGCGCTGCAAACCGTGCACGACGCGTTCGGACTGGAAGCAGGGGACACTGTCGCCGCGCGGATGCAGAAAGACGCGACCGCTCGCTGAAGCTCGCGGAAGCGCTCGAGCGCTTACTGAGCCTTCGCTTTGATCGCCTTTGCGACGTCTTCCAGCATCGCGTTGGGGACGGGCACGGTCAGGTGATACTGCGCGATTTTCCACGTGCCGCCGACGCGCTTCAACACGCCGGTACCGCGCGACTCGCCATACTTCGCGTTGTCGAGCAGCTCGTCGAAGAAGGCGTAGCCCGCGGCGGCGTCGACATCAACGTGGCGCGACTTCGAGACGTAGGTCCAGCCCTTGTCGGCAGCGAAGATCGGATGCGCGTAGGCGCGAAACTCGGCGAGCGTCCAGCGTTCGGTTGCGTCAGTGCCGATGAAAACCGCGTTCGGAGCGAAGAGCGCGAAGTACCGATCTTCGTCGTGCTTCGATGCGGCGTCGTGCAGCGCGTCGAGCGTCGCGCGGACCGCGGTGTCATCGTTGGTCGCAATCGCCGCGTGCGATGGACGGAACGCGTCGAGCGTGTCGAAGATCGCGTCGCCTGAAAGATCTTGAATGACGTGACCCTGACCAGCGCGAACCTCAAGCGTCGCGTCGACTCCCGCCTTCTTGAGCGCCGTCACCGCATCGGTGCCAGCTTCGCGCCAACTCACATCGTCGCGGCCGCCGACGATCATGCGCACCGGAACGCTGGAGAGCTTGGCAAGTGTTGCCTGGCTTGGGATGGCGCGGGGAAATGCGCCGGGAAAGACCAACACAGACCTGCAGTCAGCCGGATGCTCGCTCGCGTACAGCATTGCTGAGCGGCCGCCGTTACTGATGCCAGCGACATGTGGTCGGTCGCCCTCGACCTTCATGGAAGACTTCACAGCCTTCATGAGCGGATCAAGGTGTCGCTGACCAGCCGCATCGGTGAACGGTTCTCGCTCGATGGCCTCGGGACAGACGACGACCCAGCCTCGTTTCACCGCGGCGGTCTCGACGAACTTGAGTGCCGCCTCGACCATCGCCTTGTCTTGGCCGCCGGGCGGCAAGAGCAGCATCGTCGGCGCGGGCTTCGCCGGATCGAACCCGTCGGGCAAGACGACTTCGTAGCGAAGTTCCTTCGTCGGCGCGATCTTGAGTGTGCGCGACTCGCGAACGCTGGCGAAGGCTGCGGCGGACATGATGGCAACGACGGTACCGATGATGGAGAGGCGAGCGAACATGACGGCTCCGGGTTACGGTTTTACATAACACAAATTATCGGCGTTTTGGATCGGCAAAGGGGGGCTGCATCGCGTTCGTACACTCGCCGCCGATGGCGTCTTCCGAAAGCACACCGCCCAGCACGTCCAAGCCGTCGCTCCAGGCGACGATCCCATTCGCCCCAATGGCACCGCTTTGCTCGGTCTTTCGTCGGTTCCTCAAGAGCCAAGGCTTGAAGTACACGCCCGAGCGAGCTGACATCCTGAACGCGATCATCGATTTCGGCGACGTTTTCGAGGCTGAGGAGTTGCTGCTGGGAATGCGTTCCGCTGGCCACGACGTATCGAAGGCGACGATCTATCGAACGATTCATCTGCTGCAGGACTCAGGAATCATCACCCAGGCGCTGTTTGACAGCAAGCAGGCGCACTACCAACTGATCTACGGCAAGGCGCCACGCGACTTCATGGTGTGCATGAAAACGGGAAGACTCATTGAGTTTGCCAGTCCTGAGTTGATCGCACTTCGGGATCGCGTCTGCGCGGAGTTAGGTTGGACTCCTGTCGGTCATCGATTTCAAATCTACGCGATCAGCCCCGAGGCGAGTTCGTCGGATTCCCGAGCCGCAGACGAGGCGGACGCCGACGCTCCCTGAGTCGATACGAGTCGCCTGGAGTCGCTAGACGAACGCCATCGCGTAGTTGACGATCTGAATCGCGCCGAAGCCACCAAACGGTAAGAGGAGCGCGCGCAGCAGCGGATTGTCGGTGTACGGTGCGAGGGCACCGTGGCGAACGGCATTGCCTAACGTCGTTGCGAGCTTGACGTCGTCGCTCGTCAGCGTCATGGTCGTTGGATTTGATGCGGGTGCCGCTGGCACCATGCGGAGCGAGTCGCGATCCGATTGAGAGCTGGCCAGCGAGTCAACCGAAATGCTTCGACCAACCTCACGCGCGAGTCGCTCAAGAAGTCGATCACGAGCGCGGCGCGCACATGACTGGAGTGACTGCGCCGCAAACACCGCGATGAGCGCGGGCATCGAGAACGCAACGAAGAGTTGCCACGACTGCGGCCAGGCATCGAAGCCCGATGCGCTCGCGAACACCATGAGCACGATCAGGATGAACGGATAATAGATAGTCGCAGTGACCCAGCGCGTGCGGTCGGCGATGACACGAATCGTGAGATATGCATCCGCTGCAGCTCCGCGGAGTCCATACCGCCGATGCGCTTCTACGAGCGACTCGTTCCGCCAGACGTTTCCCCGCAGTGTCACCGGAAGGTCTGGCTTGCGTAGGTCGATCATCAGAAGCACGATGAATCGCTGGGCGAGGTTGCTGACGTCCCACACCGCGAGCGTCACGAAGACGACCACGGCGCCACTCGCAAGAAACGATGCGAAATGGAGCCATCGCGCCCACTCGCCGCGCGGCGCAGAGGCGGCCGTCGCAATCGCCCAAATGGACGGCGCAAACGGTGACAAGAGCAGCGCGACGAGCGCTGTCAAGATCAGCGTGCGGACGGTCCGGCCATAGGTCCGCCCGCGCAGAACGTAGTCGGGCCAAAGCGTCTCGCCGTAGCTCGGGCCATCGTCAGCGAGCGCCGCTTTCGCGATCACCGATTCTGAGTTCCAACCAACGGTCGTTGGTGGCGGCCAGAGTCGCAATCTCCGTACCAATACATTTCGAGTTAACACAAGCGGTGTCAGCGCCCAGCGGCGGGTCACGGCTTGAATGTTGGCGCGGGAGTCTTCGCGCATGAGGAGTAGGAACCAGAGACCGAGCACGATGATGATGCAGCGGATCGCGATTGACGGCCAAGCACTAATGCCCTCCCACAATGCGACAGGCTCTTGGTCGACGGCGCGCTGGAGCAGCTCGATGCCGCGCGACGCGATGATGAAGGCAATGATCGCTGTTGTGAGAATTGCCCAGTTGCGCGTACGGAAGAGCTGCGCCCATTCGTCGCGCTCGATGGCGGAGACGAGGGTGCGGTCGTTGAGAACATCGGACGATCTCTGTCGCCATCGCCCGAGCAAGAGCGCTTCGTGGGGAAGCGGCCTCCGGAAGGCAATGGTGACGCTCGCAAGCGCCGCCATTGCGAGTAGTGGTGCGATGAGCGAACTCCAGTTCACAGTCATCGCCCAAAGCCACTGGCTGATCGTTTCCCCGAGACCCTTGCCGGCGGAGGTTGATGCCCAAACGCGTGGAACGAGTGACAGTACGAAGACGATCGGAACGAGTACGCTCGCCCCGATGTACCAGCGGGGCAGCGAATGCAACGCGCCGTCGTGAGTCGCCGGCGGCGACGCGATCCATCCGAGCGCGGCACCGCCCCCGATCGCCAACAGGACGAACGCACTGAGGCTGAGCGGTGAGACGCTGGTCGCGAACAGCGCAAGACTCAAAGCGGCGGCGGTTGCACTCACGAGTGGGACGCCGATCGAGAGCCATGGTTGGCGGACGGCGAAGGGCTTGCCACCGCTTTGATCGGCGGCGTCGCCACGGTATCGAGCAAAGAGATAGACGAAGCGGACGAAGAGGACGAGCGTGCCCAGGAGCAGTAACGCCGGCACCATGCCGATCGAGCGACCGATCAAACTCTCACCGGCGACGCGGAGCGCGGATCTCCCCTGCAGCCACGGCGCAAACACGGTGGCGATCGCGAGGATCGTCGTCACGGTCCACTGCCAGAGCACCGCGTGGCCGCCAACCTGATCGACCACTGGTGTCTCGTCGTACTCGGTACGACCAACTCGTCGCGCATAAAGGAAGAGGGCGAGTCCAGCGAAGATTGCTGCAGAACCGCCTACCAGCCACCAAGCACCAAGCGGTCGCGCGGGGTCAGTCCGTGGATGGAGCGCGGGCGAGGCCACGGAGATCGATGAATTCAGATCGTGCGCTCCGGTGCGGCCCACCTCATAAAGCCGCGCGATGCGTGGCAGCCCATCGAGCGGATCGGACGAGCGCGGGCCGCGCGCGAGCCCGATTGCGTCACTGATGTCGGTTCGACCGAGCGCGCGGAGCGTCGCAGCGAACAGAGCAGTTTGATAAACCGATCGGAACGGCGGCGTGCTCCGTTGGATGTTAGAGTCAAGCCGCAGACCGTAGTGCGACGCGACGAGCAGATTCCGAAGCGACTCGTCTGCACTGGCGAAGACGAGTCGCGCCTCGAGGTCAGTTGTGAAAAGGATGGTCCCGGGGAACGCCTCATGCAGCGCTTGCAGCACGGGCACCTTGTCGAAGACATCGCCGAAAACTCCGATCGCGGCGAGTTGACCATTCGACCATGTGCGCCGCTCCTCATCGAGGCGGCTTGCGAGCCGTCGCACGTAGTCGAGTTGGTTGCGTCCCTCAGGCGCCTCCGTCCACTGGGCTCCCTGCTGTTTGCCGGTCGGAACAGCCGCTTCGCGCTCGCGAGCACCGTTCGGCAGAATGCCGTCCACCCCCTTCATGAAGGTGTAAGCGTGCACGAACGGGTTTGGCGCTGCATTACCTTCGGCACTCAAAGCGCGGAGGAACGTAGGCGGGATTGAACGGCCGTACGCCGTATCCCATTCGTGGACGAGTGCGATGTGCGCTCCGTTCTCGCCTGGCGAGATGCCCCGGAGCGACAACTCGCGGGCCAGCAACTGCAGGAGGTCGCCATCCGTTCCAATCATCCGCTCGATCGAAACTTGGTTTACTTTCGCAGAGTCGATGACTCGCTGGTTGACGCGTGACCGCGCGTCGGGCTCCTTGAGAACTTCGTCGTCCGACCAGTAATCGCTGGGGAATCGCGCCGCAACGCGATCGAGGAGCTCCCCTTCCGTGAGCGTTGCGGACCAATCCAAGACTCGCATGGCGCTCGCCGGTGACGCCGGTGGGTCGCGCGCGCTGCGCGAATTGGCGCAGAGTTCGGACGCAATGTCAACGAGCCGGTTTGATCCATTCGTCAAGAGCGCGACATCGGGACTAAACCAAGGTTCCGCTCGCTCGCGGAAGCGAGGTGAACTTGGATCAGGCACGATTCGGCGCGTCAGATCGGCAACGTCTCGAAGCAAATGTCGTGGCGCGACTGCATCGGAGCGCATCCAAAGAACTAACACATTCGCTGGCATGCTCGTGCCGTCAGCGTCCGGCATGGAGTGCTCACGCTGATACCACTCGTACGGCACTGCAAACTCTGGCTTCCCCGGGCGGTCGCTGCGATTCCACACGAAAAACCCGACGTTCTCGCGATCTTCCGGAACGTATCCACTCTCGCCCAGTCCCGAGAGCAATGCGAAACGGTCGTCGATGCGGTCGGACTCGGAGTCGGCGAAGTTGTTTCCGGTGACAAACGCGACATAGATCGACCACGGCTCGCGCTTGGCCCAGACTCGCGCCGAGAGGACGCGCGTCAGGGCAACGGATGGTTCCGTTGCCGCAGCGTCCGCTTCAGACTCAGTACCGCGTGACGCTCGCCACTTCTCGAACTCCGGCATGACCGCTTGGAACGGATCCTGCCAGAGTCGCGCGGGTGCGCTGCCCTGCTCAGCCGCTTCACTCCAGAGCGGCGGCGCTCCGCTTGGTCGAAGTCGCTTCAAGGGTGATGACTGGAGAACGATTCCGCTGGCACCGAGTACGAGGAGCGCCGCGACCATCGGCAGGCCAGGAGGAATTCCACGTGATTCGTTCGCCATGGTCGTACGGGCGAGTATGCGACGCGCGTCACGCGCTGTCAACGATTCGCTGTTAGTTCAGCACTGGGAGCGCAAGGTACGCGCGTACGTTTTTCGCCGCGACGACTCCGCTCTGATGTGCGCCGTGCACCGAGCATGGATTCGTGCGCTGCGCCACCGCTTCGCCCGCCCAGTAGAGCGGCAGTGTCTCGCGGTGATCGGCCAGCGTCGCCCGTACCTCGTGCATCGCTTGGCTCGCCGTCCCGTCTTTGTGAACGAGATACGCGACTCCGCCGCGGGTGAACGGATCATTCATCCAGGTACGACAGTGCCAGTCGGCGACATCGTCAAAGCTCACTCCGCTCGACGGAAAGACCTCATTCAGGTCGGGAAGCACTCGATCGCGGATGTACGCTTCAACCGGATCCGGTTGGAAGTTTCCAATGCCATCATTCATCGACCGCAGTGCGTGTGGCGCGACAGCCGCGTCGAGAATTGCGGCGTCGCTGCGCGTGATGAGTGCGTTCAGAATCGGCGGCGCCGAGGGCAATCCGAACGAGGGCACGAAGTAGCTTCGCCCCGCACTGCGCGATGCAGTCGGATGACTGAGGAGTGACAACCCCGGGGACCAGAACCGCCGCTGGAAGACGAGCGCGATCTTGCTGAGCCGCCCCATCGCGATGCGCTCGAGCGCGGACCGCTTCGACTCGGGAAGCGGCGGATCGAACGCGACCTCGCCGCTCTTCAGGATGCCGATCGGAAGGGCACAGACTGCGGTGCGGGCGTGGAACACTTGCCCGTCTGCGAGGTGCACTCGAACGCCCGCCGTCGGTGGCTGCCACCACCATTCGACGCGCACAACCTTCGCGTTGAACTCGACGTCGAGTCCACTCGCGATCGCCCTAGGCACCGCGTCGTAGCCCGCCGCGACGTGGTACTCCTCAGCCGAGAACTGCTGGTCTTTCATCTTGTCCGACGCGAGGCCCGCGATGCTCATCTCCTCGGTCGGCGCTGGAATTGTTCCTGAGAGAAGATAGTCCGCCATGTCGCGGGCGTTGCTCGACGCGCTCGGCGAGCTGGCCATCATCTGAGCGATGAGTGCCGCGCCGGAGATGTCGGCACCTGTGCGCCAGCCAGCGGCTCGGTCGATGACGTTGAGCGCCAGCTTGATGTCTGGGTCGGAACAGATCCCGCAACCTTCGCGCAGACTCGGGCCCGACGATCGCCAGGCGGGAAAGTGCACGGCATTCGCGCTGAGTTTCCGGATCTTCCGCGTGCTGAATCCGTAGCGGGCGATTTCATCCCACAGCGAGAAACTGCCAAGGAACTGATCGGACTGCGGACGATGAATCAACTCCGCACCCAGTTCGAGCGGGATCTCAAGTTCGTCGCGTCGCAGCGTGTGCATGCGACCGCCGAGTCGGTCCGATGCCTCAAGGACGAGCACGGAGTGACCGGGGTGCGCCCACGACGCAACTGCGATGTTCCGCGCTGCGGTGAGGCCAGCGATGCCGGCACCGATGACGATACAGTCGAGCGGGTGTGCGGCGTCGAAGCGGTGCCCTGCAACGCGGGAGACTGACCGGACGGCCCGGGGCGACGTAGCCGTGCTATCGAGCCCGAGCCACCGGAGGGCGTTGCCGCAGCGAATGGCTTCCTCTTCCGCAGGAGGCTGCGCGTTTCTTGCGAAGAGCGTGAAGAAATCAGACGTGCTGGCGGCGCTCGCGTACGGCGCGCCCGACCCGTAGACGAGTCGAGTGGCGAGTCGCGGCCGTTCTTTCAACGCACGCTTCAGCCTCGCGATAGACATGGCGCCGACTTCAGCCACCGCGTTCACGCCCGCCGCGGCAGCGATGACGTTCAGCCCGGCACGCGACGTGACGTCGCCGAGGCAGATACGCAACGTGCGATACGCCCGGCGTGTTAGTACCGCTTTCCACCCGCGCAGCCGCTCCGCCGCGCTTGTACGCACGAGTGACAAGGGCGCAGCAGTGCACGACGCCCACACTGGAATTCCCTCCGCGACGCAGTATTTGAGAAGCTCGTGCGTCGCTGCGTCAGCGCGGCGCGCATTCGTTGGCTGAGGGTTGCGGTGGCAATCGGGAGGCTCGGCGAGCGCCACCCCAACGCAGCCGCGCGCGATCGCCTCGCGCACATGCGCGAGCGACGCTGGCCGGCGCGGGTCAAACGGCACGAACGGCGCGCATCGACCACCCGACCACCGCGCTAGGTCGGCGAGCCGCACGACTTGCTCGGCGAACCCGACGTCGCTCGGCGCTCCCGCGACATACTCCTCGTCGACCCCGAGGTGGACGATGAAGGACGCGTCGGTCTCCTGCCCGATCTGCTGAACGAGGCTGCGTTCCGAACGCATGGTCGGGAGCAGTTGAGCGAGCACCGATCGCGCCGGCGTACTGAGAGTTCGATCCGCACGGGCATTCAGCACGCTCTCCGGCAGCAATTCGGCGAGATCGGGGACGGAGGTTCGCTCCTCGCTGACGGCGACAACGTCGTCACTCCCCGATCCCTCAGCACTCAGTCGCATGCGCTGTTCGATCGCTCGGCTCAGCGCCGAGGCGAACCGCGGCTCTACGCGGGCAGCCAGCAAAATCTCGGCAATCGGTCGGAAGTTTGCCGGGGTACACCACGACCGACAATCGACGAGCGGACCTAACCCGGGCATGGGTTCCTCCTTCGCACTTCAACACGAGCGGGCTCGCGAAGTATCTTCTACAGATCGGCGGCACGCTACTCGGAGAGTTCCTCGTCTGACTCAGCCGGTCGGGAGAGGCGGAACTGTCCGCCAAACCACCGGCCGAGATCCGCCATGCGACAGCGCGACGAACAAAATGGAAAGGTCGCACTTGCGGCGCTGACATCACGGTTGCACGTTGGACAGCGCTGGCGCTCCGGCGCTATCGAAGGCACGAAGAGCGCAAGCGCGGTCGCGACCCGCTCCGCCTGAAGTTCGCCACGACGATCGGTGATGGTGAGGCGCCGCTCGTTGTCGGCCATCCACTCAATCGCGACGTCGATCCGCGCTTCAGGAAGTGCAGTCGCGATCTTCGAAGGCCACTCGACGGCAACGACACAGTTCGCGCGATGCAGCAGTTCGTCGAACCCGAGCGAGTCGAGTTCGCCTGCGCCGCGCAGTCGCCACGCGTCCATGTGAACGAGCGTCATTTCAATGCCACGATGCTCCACGAGGAGAACAAACGTGGGGCTCGCGATGGCATCGACATCGGCGCCGAATCCTGCTGCGAGACCGCGCACAAAGCGAGTCTTGCCCGCGCCAAGTTCCCCCTCGATTGCGATGACGACCGCGCGACTCTCCGCGCGAATACCTGCGGCGAGGCATTCAGCGATCCGACGCGTATCCCGCTCGGAACGTGAGACGAGTTCAATCTGGCACCCGGTCACGATGCGTGCTCCCAGCCCAAGTGGGTCACGTCGATGAGTTCCTTCCCGTCGCGCACCGCCACCATGGGATCACGCGCCCTTCGCTCACGAACGACACCGATACGAGTGACCGGCGTCCTCAGCACCGACGAAGGTACGAGTCCCGCCGCGAGAAAACACAGTTCGTAATCCTCGCCGTCCGTGACTCCTCGCCGCCACGGAAGTCCGTCGTGGGTCGGAATGTGTTCCGCGTCAATCTCGATCATGAGGTCGGCCGCATGCTCGTCTCTGAGCAAATGCGCGGCGTCGCGACCGAGTCCGTCACTCACATCAATCATCGCGTGCAGTCGTTCGTCGAGCCCGCGCAGGAGTTCGATCGCCTCAGCGACACGAGGATCAAAGGTCAGGTGTCGCCCGTGACCAGCGACTCCGAGGCTGCCACCGAGGCGTCCGGTGACGTACACGCCGTCGCCGCGACGAGCACCGCGCCGCGTCACAACGCGTGCACCACGCCACGCTGGCTGCGCGAGAATAGTGACCGAACATGTGAGTGGCGACCGAGCGTCTGAGTGCACCGCGAGGTCGCCTCCGACCAGCGGACAGCCGAAGACCTCTGAAGTCGATCGTAGCGCTTCACACAAGATCCGCGCTCGGTCGTCGCCGTACCCGACCGGCAGCGCGACGGCAGCGAGTGTCGCGAGCGGACGCGCGGCCATCGCCGCGACATCGCTCGCGTTGCGCGCGACTGCTTTACGACCGACAAGTCCGGGATCTTCGTCAGCGCGGAAGTGCCGTCCTTCGATCACCTGATCGACGGCGACGAGGAGCGAACTGGCGTCGAGTTCAAGAAGCGCCATGTCGTCGCCCGGTGGAATCGCGACGAACGGTGGCAATCGACTGTTCTGCTTGAAGATGTCGCGAAGCAATTCGAACTCACGCATGGACTGTGCCGCCGGGGTGACGCTCCGCGAGCATACTCATGATGAGCTCGACGTTGCGCCGCGTCGCCCCTTGATGCGCTCGGATCACGGCCCGACCGCGCTCGGCAAGCTGCTCGCGCTCACCTGGCGAAGCGAGGAGCCGCGCGAGCACTGTCGCAAGTTGGGGCGCCGAGGTCTCGACCACGCCTCCGCCCGCCTTCAACGCATCCATCGTTTCGCGGAAGTCGCCCGAACGCGGACCGACGACGGTCGCCTTGCCGAGAGCGACGGGCTCCATCATGTCCGAGCCGTGCAACGCGCCAAACGACCGCCCAACGACGACAACGTCTGCCAGCGCGTACGCCTTGCGTAACTCTCCGATCGTGTCGAGGACATAGCGATCGGTGGGACTCTTTCGCTGGCCGCTCGTTCGTCGAACGCTTCCGACCAGCGCTTCCGCTGCATCTCTAAACCACTCTGGTTTGCGCGGTGCAACGATGAGCTGCGCACCGGCGGGCAACGCGTTCGCAATCAGTAGCTCTTCGCCGGGTGCCGTTGAGCCCGCCACGACGACGGGTCGCGTGCGGTCGATGCCTAACTCCGCCGCGAGGGCGTCGGCGCCGTCCACCTGGTCGGCGATCTCCGCCGTGTCCCACTTCATCGTCCCGCCGACGCGCACGTGAGCCGACGGGACGCCGAGCGCCACAAATCGTTGGGCGTATTCGGACGTTTGCGCGCTCACTGCGCCGAGCCGCGCGAACGACGGCGCGACGAACAAGCGCACGCGTCGATATCGCGGGAAGCTGCGCGAGCTGAGTCGTCCGTTCACAACCACGAGCCGGATGCCACGCTCGGCACACAGTGCAGTGAGGTTAGGCCAGACTTCGAGTTCCACCATGACCACGACATCTGGCCGAGTTGCATCGAGAAAGCGGCCCACGGCAAACGAGAGATCGAATGGATAGCGAACGACTCGGTGCAGCGGCTCAAACAAGGATTGCGCCCGGGCAAACCCAGTGTCGGTCGTGGCGGCGACGATGATCTCGGGCGGCTTCGCCTGCGCCGCGAGTTGCGTCACAAGCAGCCGAATTGCGTTGACCTCGCCCACCGAAACGCCGTGCAGGAGAACCCGTGGACGACGCTCGATTGTCGCGTTGCCACGCGGTGGCAGCGCGGGTTGCACCCGACCGAAGCGCGCGGACCAATCCGTGCGCAGCTTGCCGGTTCGGTGCATGCGCCAGACCCAGTACGGGCTCGTCGCGATCGCCGCCGATCCGTATGCAATATCGAGCGCGGCGCGCTTCAGCCACATCACGCTCATGTTCAAGTGCATGAAATTCGCGGAGCGGTCACTGTCCGGAAGCATGCGGCGGGGCTGGTGCAGTCGCCGGGGGCGCGGCTGGCGGCGGCGCGGGAGTCGCTGCTGGCGGAGAAGTGCCAGCCTTCGTGAGATTCTTAATCATGGCTTCCATGAACACTGCGTTCTGGATGCCAACGGAGACGTCGACGATTTGCCCCCGCGGGTTGATGTAGATCACTTTCGGAATTGATGCCGAAGCGTTGACGCGAGCGATGCGCGCCTGCAATTCCGGCGTCGCCATCAACTCGCGCACCTTCGAGCCCTTCGGCGAACGATGTTCCGCGAGATAGATGCGCACGGCTCCTGCTCCAGCTTGGTCGACCGATGCCGCGACGAAGACGATCTCCGGATGTTTCGCGCTGAGTCCGTGCATCGTCTCGCGCTGCTTGCGGCACGGCCCGCACCATGTCGCCCACAGCTCCATGATGATGGGCTTGCCTGCTGCGTCGGCGAGATCGACAGCCTTTCCGTCGAAGTCCTTGTAGATCGCCTCGTGCATCGGACCCGTCGCCGGGGCTGGCTTCGGCGCTGGCGGCGCCTCCGGCTTCGCAGGAGCAGGCGATCGGGGGGCTGGTGCCGGTGCTGGTGCCGGTGCTGGCACTGGCTTCGGGGCGGCTGGCGTCTCGTCCGCCGCGACTGGGCCAGCACCCCCCAACGAGACGAGTGTTGAAGCAAGGATGAGCGCACACGTCGCGAACACCGCTGAGCGCGAAGAGAGCGAGCTGCGCTCGTGACCATGGACCGGACGGGATTGGGCGGTGCGAGAAGTCATGTCGTGAAGATACCCCCAAACGAACCGGAAGCGATCGATCAGTATGATCGCGGCATTCGATGCTGCCCGGGCGCGACGATTCCGCTCTCCCAAATCCGCCGCAAGCCGCCTCATGCTCCGACCAGCGATTTCCGGACGCGCCTTGGCGCATCGCCATCGACGCAGGCGGCACCTTCACCGATGCAATTGCCCTCGCACCAGCCGGTGGCTGGCGGCGCTGCAAAGTGCCGTCGGATGGCACTATTCGTGCGCGAGCGTGGGGTCGCGCGGGTGACCTTCGTCTTCGCGTCGCGCTGCCTGCGTGGGTACCCGAGCCCGCGCGATTCCTCCCTCGCTGTCAGTTGCGGCTTGGTGCGTCATCGATTGCGATCAAGGCGGCCGAAGGCAACAACGAGTGGCAACTCGCACAACCGTTGCCGCTCAACCTCGATGGAAACGCCGTGACGCTTGAGACCTCGCTCGACGCGCCGCTCTTGGCGGTGCACGCTCTCGTCGGTTGCGTGCCTGGTGATGCGCTGCCGTCGATCGAGCTCCGACTGTCTACCACGCGCGGTACGAACGCTTTACTCCAAGGCGCTGCAGAACGTGGCCACGAGAGACAACGCGACGGTCGCAGCGCACGGGTCGGTCTTGTTGTCTCCGATGGGTTCGAAGATCTGCTCGCGATCGGAGATCAGAGTCGCCCGTGCATCTTCGCGCTGGCGATCGAGAAACCACCACCACTCGCAACCTGCACCATCGCGGCGCGAGAGCGAAGGCTGTCGGACGGCACCGTTCGGCTCGCTCCTGATCGCGATGATGTCCGTTCAATCGGCGCGCGTCTCCGCGCGGCCGATGTTCAGAGCGTCGCAGTGTCGTTTCTGCACTCCCTCCGCGATCCGACCCACGAGCATCAGGTCGTCGCGTGGTTCCGTGAGGATGGCTTCACCGCAGTTGTCGCTGCGAGCGATCTCAGCCAGAGCCCGAGGTATCTAACGCGGTGCGAGACTGCGACGGCCCATGCCGCCGTCGCGCCGGTGATCGCCGCCTTCCTCGACGACGTCGCGCGGCACGTTCCCCGCGCGACGACGTTCATGCTCTCGAGTGCTGGCGGCGTGCAGCGAGCGGAGCATTTTCTCGCACGCGATTCGCTGATGAGCGGTCCAGCGGGCGGCGTTGCCGGGTTTGCAGAAGCAGGACGCCGCGCCGGATTCACCAAGCTTCTGGGTCTCGACATGGGCGGGACGTCGGCTGATGTCGCGCGCTACGACGGTGAGTTCCGCCACCGGTACGAGACGCGCGTCGGCACCGCGCGCGTGGCGGCACCGGCGCTCGCGATCGAGAGCGTCGCGGCAGGCGGCGGCTCGATCTGCGTCGTCTGGCGCGGGGAATTGCGCGTTGGTCCGGCGAGCGCCGGCGCGCATCCTGGACCGGCGTGCTACGGGTTCGGCGGACCACTGACACTGACGGACATCAACCTCCTCCTCGGGCGCATGGATCCCTCCCGTGCGATCGTGCCGCTCTCGCGTTCGGCGGCCGAATCAGCGCTGGAGGCAGTGCGGTGCCTCGCCGCGATCGAGCGCGGCGTGAACGTGACGCGCGAAGAGCTACTCGCAGGCTTCCTCGCCGTAGCCGACGAGCGAATGAGCGCGGCCATTGAGGCCGTCACCTTGCGGGAAGGCGAAGATCCGCGCGAGTACACGCTCGTTCCATTCGGAGGCGCGGGCGGACAGCACGCGTGCGCGATCGCGGAGCGACTTGGAATTCAAACGATCCTTCTGCCCGCCGATGCGGGACTGCTTTCGGCGCGTGGACTGTTAGGGGCGTCCGTCGAGCGCATCGCCCGATGGGCCGTGCTCGCGCCCCTGTCGACGATCGCACAGGAGTTAGTCGCGCGCATGCGCGCCGTGGAAGACGATGCGACGACAGCGCTCCGGGCGGACATCGGCGCAGACGCAGCAATCGTTCGGGGGCCGCGCACAGCGTCGGTAAAGCTCGCGGGTCAGGACCGTCCACTCGAAGTACCGTTCGGAGAAGCCGCCGACATTCGCAGCGCCTTCGGCGAAGCATTTCATCGACTGTACGGATACCTACCACCCGCGCGAGAGTTAGAGATCGAAGCGCTCACCGCCGTTGTCCGCGCTGAAGCACGACCGATCGTCTCCGAGACGAGCGGATCGCTCGAAGAGGAATCGGGCCGGGTCGGCGCGACCCGAGTGTTCGAACGCGACCGACTCCGCGTCGGCTTCTCGATCGCCGGTCCGGCACTCCTCGTGGATGGTGGAAGCACGGCGTATCTCGCACCAGGTTGGGTCGCTCACGTTCTTCCGCATGGCGACATGCGTGCTGAGCGGACCGCCGTTTCGACGGCCATCGACGCACCCGCAGCAGAGAGTGATCTCTTCGCCTGCCGCCTTGAGGCCATCGCACTTGGCATGGGCGAGGCGCTCGAGCGCACAGCATTTTCGACGAACGTCAAGGAGCGGCTCGACTACTCCTGTGCTGTGCTCGATCGGGACGGACAACTCGCGGTCAACGCGCCGCACCTCCCCGTGCACCTCGGCGCGCTCGGTGTTTGTGTGCGCGGAGTGGCTGCGGCGCTCGCACTCGCGCCCGGCGACGTGGCGGTCACGAATCACCCGGCGTTTGGCGGTTCACATCTTCCGGACATCACCGTCATCACGCCGGTCTTCGATGAAGAGGAACTCGTCGGCTACGTTGCGAATCGCGCCCACCATGCGGAGATCGGCGGGACGCGGCCAGGTTCGTTTCCACCGACCGCGACGTGTCTCGCCGAGGAAGGCGTCGTCATACCGCCCCTCTTCCTGATCGAGCGCGGCGTTCCTCGCTTCGACCGCATCGAATCGCTCCTGCGCGGGGCGCCCTATCCTTCGCGCGCGATCGAAGAGAATATCGCGGATCTCCAAGCTGCGGTCGCCGCGAATGCGTACGGCGCTCGCGTACTCGGCGCGCTCGCAGCGCGCCATGGGCGAGCGGGTCTCGCGCGGCGGTTCGCCGCAGTTCTTGACGGGGCCGAGCTCGCGATGGCGAACACGCTCGCCTCACTGCCACCGGCTGAATCCTGCGCGATCGAGCGACTCGATGACGGAACACCAATCGAAGTGCGCGTGACAACGAGTGCGAACGGTCGCGCCCGCATCGACTTCACCGGTTCCGGCCCAGAGCGCCGCGACAGTTTCAACGCTCCGCTCGCGGTCGTTCGCGCTGCGACGCTGTATTGCCTGCGACTTCTGATCGGCGAAGACGTTCCAATGAACGAGGGTTTGCTTCGTCGCATCGATCTCATCGTGCCGGAAGGATTTCTGAACCCACGCTTCCACGCCGATCCGCAGCGATGCCCCCCCGTCGTCGCGGGCAACACTGAGACATCGAGTCGGGTGACCGATGCGCTGCTCAAGGCGTTGCGACTCGCTGCATGCTCGCAAGGAACAATGAACAACCTGCTCTTCGGCAACGTGCGCTTTGGCGCATACGAGACGATCGCGGGTGGCAGCGGTGCAACCCGCGAGCGCGACGGTGCCGACGCCGTGCACACGCACATGACGAACACCCGCATCACCGATCCTGAAGTCTTCGAGCGCCGCGCCCCTGTCGTTGTGAGGCGCTTCGCGATTCGACACGGCTCAGGCGGTGCTGGTCGAACTCGCGGCGGCGACGGTGTCGTACGCGAGATTGAGTTCCGCGAAGCGGTCGAAGTGTCGATTCTCTCGCAGCACCGCATCGAACGACCGTACGGCGTCGATGGCGGCGAGCCTGGGCTTCCTGGCGGGCAGTGGATCATTCGCGCCGACGGGTCCATTCAGTCGATTGCTGGCGTCGTGGCGATCGATCTTGCCGCGGGAGACAGCGTTCACATCGAGACGCCGGGTGGTGGTGGCTGGGGCACCCCGTTGATGCCTGCTCCTCTTCCACGTTAAAAAGAAAGCCGCCCGGCGTCGTGCGTCGGGCGGCTGGTTGCATTTGTTAGGTCAATGACCGCGCCGCGGTCGAATGCGTTTGTTAGGCCACGCGCCGGCGTCGGCCACCAAGTCCGGCAAGCCCGAGCAGTGCGAGTGCGCCCGGCGCTGGCACGACGCTGAAGTCGAGCGACCAGCTCCCAAGAGCTCCAGTGTCGAACCCCGCGCTGTCCGTGATCGTGAGCTTCCAACTGCCGGAGATGCTCTTGCCAGCGATCAGTGCGTTGAGATTGATCGCAGCGCCGCTCCCCGTGCCGCTGGCGGCGTAGGTGCCGGTGCGAAGGTTGTAGCTCGAGCCGCCGAGAGTCGCTTCGGTCCAGATATTTCCATCGGCCAGCGGCGTGAAGCCAGAGTCGGCGAACTTGTACGTGCCGTTGTAGTTCGAGCTGTCGCCGCTGAGGGTCGTTGGCACGCCGATGCGATCGACGATCGAGACCTCGGTGAGATCGGGCAAGGTCAGCGTGACCTTCACGTCACCGACCCACGTATGCGCGAGGTTGATGAGCGTGATCGCGTTGAAGGTGCTCACTGTCCCAACGTCGCCAACGTTGATGGTGAAGACAACGGAGCCGCCAGGGCCGTCCGGGATCGCGCCACCTGGTCCGAAGTACAGGTTCGCACTCGCGACACTGGCGACGCCGAGAGTGGTAGACAGCGCGAGCGCTCCGCACACAATTTGCAGTTGACCCTTCATCGAGACATCTCCTCTTTCTCTCCCCGATGAAGGGAGCCCTTTTTCCAATTCAAACAACGCGCAACGCGAACATCACCCGGAGCGACCACAATCGATCGCTGAAAAAACGCAGCCCTTGCCGCGCGCGACACAACACCTGATCGAGAAGGCCCTTTTCCCGGTCCCGTCCCAATGCCAAGACAAGCCGAACGCTCGCCCGACCTCCACAAGTTACTTCCCACTCCCGCGGAAGCAAATCGCCGAAGCAAATAGATCAGTCGGAGAAGGGACTGCCCAGAGTCGGATCAGGGACGGAACGGCACTCGTGAACGGTCCGCCGGAAGGTCGATTCGCTCGATCGAACGGGTCTTTCCCGACCCGGGGTCGATGTCGAGTAACGCACCGCAGACTGCCTCTCCCCCCGAGCCCATCTCGAACGGCACATGGACTGAAGTGGTCATTGCACGGAGTACCTGCTCGGGATCACGTCCGATCACCGAGTCGTACGGGCCACACATGCCAACATCGGTCATGAACGCCGTCCCGCCGCGGAGGATGCGAGCGTCGGCCGTTGGTACGTGCGTGTGCGTACCCAGAACTGCGGAAACGCGTCCGTCGAGATAGCGGGCGAGCGCGGTCTTCTCGCTCGTCGCTTCCATATGTGCTTCGACGATCACGACTGCCCGGTCTGGCGGAGCGACGGGAATGCCTTCCAAGAAGAGATCGACTGCCGCGAAGGGATCGTCGGCTGGGAGCGGCATGAAGATGCGGCCCAGCACGGTGATCAGCCAGACGTCGCACGGCACACGGTCGTTGGCGCGAAGTCGCACGAAGCGCTTACCCGGGGCTTTGCGCGAAAGATTCGCCGGCCGCGCGATCGGTTCTGCGGGGTCATCGAGGATCGGCACGATCTTCGAGTCGCGAAATGCGTGATCACCCAAAGTGCACGCATCGATTCCGAGGGCGCGGAACTGGCGGTAGAGATCAGGTGTTAGACCAGAGCCAGCTTTCGCATTCTCGGCGTTCGCGATGATGAGATCCGGTGCCCAGCGCTCCTTCAGCACTGGCAACTGTTGGGTCAACACCAGTCGTCCAGGCGCGCCGTTGATGTCTCCGAGAAACGCGATGCGCATGCATGATTCGCCGTGTTACACTTCGCGCATCGTTGCCCTCGGACATCCAGAGGGCGGGCAATTCGGCCAAGTGCCGTGCGAGTGTACCGGTGAGGGTCATTGGACCTCGCGGCTGACGCGAGTGCCCTTGCGACGCCCCCCCTTCGTCGACGCGTTCCCCGTGAATTCCGTGACGTACTCCGTAGGCGACAAACTCCGTCACCGCCAGCGCCCAGAGTGGGGCATCGGCTCGGTCACGAAGATCGAGCTCGTCACTCGGCAAGGCCAGCGCGATCAGCGGATCTGGATTCGCTTCCCCAACGCTGGCTTGAAGACCGTCCTCGGCAGCGTGGCTGACCTCGAAGGCCCACTTGGGCAGGAGTCTGGCCCCCCGCCCGCCTTGCCCACCCCGCGGCGCTCTGCCACGCCTGGGAACGCGATGCCCGCCGCGAGCTTCGCCGACGCGGCCGAAACGCTGGTCGCGCGCGAGGCAACTCACGAATCCGGCTGGCTCGGTGCGATTACCAAGCGTCGACCCGATGAAGCGATGACGACGCTTCCGTCGACCGCGACCGATCCGTTCCTCTCGCTCGGACGTCGCTTGGAATTCGTCTTATCACTCTTCCGTTTCGAGTCGAGCGGTGGAAAGTTGATCGATTGGGCCGTCGCGCAAAGCGGACTTGACGATCCATTGAGCCGGTTCAACCGACACGAACTCGAGGCCTTCTTCCAGCGCTGGGCGTTCGAGCGCGACGCTACGGTCGCCCGCTTGGTAATCGAAGCGCGGCGGAGCGGAACCGATATCGCTGGCAAGGGGATCGAAGAGATCCTCCGGCTCGCTCCCCCGGCGGCGCAACGAGCGTTGCGAAAACTCATCGCCGCACGGTGAGAAAACGCCACACCCGTCGCATCCGGCGTTGATCGGCGTCCGATTCTTCGAACAACCGTGATAAGAACGTCACGCTGCCACCGGTGTACTCAATGAATGAGCGTCGGCAGGTATTCAGATAGATCGCACCCCACGTTTGGCACGGGCATTGTTTCACCGAAGCCGGAGTCAGGATCGACTCCGGCAAGTAAAGGCCCGCAATCCAAATGAGCGAATCGACCACCTCCTGCCCCTAAGGGTGCCAAAGGGTGCCAATGGGCGAAGGGGTGGGAGAAGCGCGAAGAGCAGGGAGAAGCACCGATGGACGAGACAACCTTCCAAGAGAAGATGACCGAGATCATGAACCGCATCCGCGACTTGCCGGAATCGGAACGCGAGCGGGCCACAAGCACGGCGGACGGTGTCTCCGAGCGTCGGGACAAGATCACGAAGTCGGTTGCTGAACTGCAGGAGTCGCTTGACTACCTTCGGCTCAGCGTGAAGTACCTCATCTTCGATCTTGAAGCGACGCGCCGCGAAAACGCCTACCTTCGCAAGATGATCGAACAATCGAATCGCGACGCTGATCGTCGGCGCGGCGATGCACGCACCGAAGAGGAAAACGACGAGATCGATTGACACGAAACACTGACGGGAAGAAAGACACGACCGACCCGCCGCGCGATGCACGCGGCGGGTCGTGTCGTTGATGGACCCGAAGGCCCGTCTAAGTATGCGGCCCGCCGCGGGCTGATCGGTATAGTGCGGCATCACCGCGCCGCCGGTGCCCATACCCGTGCCCACTGCTCTCACGATTCGCGATCTTCGTTTCCGCTATAGCGCGGCATCTCGCGCTGCCCTTAGCGCCGGTGCGAATGGCGCTGCGTTCGCGATTGATCTTCCAGCGCTCGATCTCGCAGAGGGCGAGCACGTATTGCTCACGGGGCGTTCCGGCGGCGGCAAGAGCACGTTGCTGCAACTGATTGCGGGCCTCCGGGAACCCGACTCGGGACGGGTGACGATCGCCGGTCAAGACATCCACGCTCTGCGCGGCGCAGCCCGCGATCAGTTTCGCGGCCGCAGCATCGGGATGATCTTTCAAACGTTTCACCTCGCCCAAGGATTCTCGGCCCTCGAAAATGTGCTGCTCGCGCTCCTCTTCGGCAATCCTGGCCAGAGTCGTCTCGCTGGAAGCGCCACGCCTGGCGGTAGTCCCCGTGATGGGGGGCATGGCGGCCGAGCGACTGAACTACTCCGAGCGCTCGGAATTGACCGGCCCAATGCGCTCGTCGAGACGCTCTCGGTCGGACAGCAGCAGCGTGTCGCAGTGGCCCGCGCCTTGGCCTGCCGCCCTGCCCTCGTCCTCGCCGATGAACCCACAGCGAGTCTCGATTCGGACAACGCGGAGCAGGCCGTCGAGTTGATCCGTTCGAACTGCCGTGAGCAAGGCGCGGCTCTCTTGGTTGCGAGCCACGATCCATCGCTCCGCGGCCGATTTGACCGGACGCTCGATCTCGCGGGACTGGCAGCCGCTGGCGTCACGACGTGGGGAGGAACTCCGTCGTGACTGATCTCACGATTGTCCTTCGCTCGTTGCGCGTCCGGCTCTTCTCCACTGCCGTGACTGCACTCACCGTCGCCGTCGCCGTCGCACTCTTGTTGACGCTGCTCTCGCTCCGCGCTGAAGGCAGTCGCGCGTTCATGCGCGGCAGCGGCAACGCAGATCTTCTCGTGAGCGCCGACGCGGGACCGATGGTGTCAGTACTCAACGCAATCTTCTATGCCAACGCTCCGCAGCGGCCCATCATGCAGCCGAAGTTCGTGGCGCTGCGCGAGTCGTTTCCGTGGGACTGGTTCATTCCGATGCAACAGGGCGACTCGTACCGCGGCTTTGCCACGCTTGCGACGACGCCAGAGTTCTTCACGAAGTTTGAGCCCGTCAAGAACGAGCCTTGGCGACTCGCGTCTGGAGCGTTCTTCGAGAACGATTTCGAAGTCGTGCTCGGCGCGACGGCGGCGCGCGAGAGTGGCCTCGCCCTCGGCTCGAAACTTGCCTTGACGCATGGCGTGCCGGGCTCCGCCGCTGGCGGCGACGAGGGCGACCATGGACACGTGCACGACGAATTCACGTTTACCGTCGTTGGCATCCTTGAGCCGACCGGCTCAGCCCACGACCGCGCGATCTTCTGTTCGCTCCAAAGTTCTTGGATTCTCCACGCTCACGATCGCCGCGAACGCGATGGACTGGTGAAAGAGGCCGCGCACGGAGAGCACGACGCGCATGGTCACGATCATGACCATGATCATGACCATGATCACGACCATGCAGGCGAGCCGCCGCCCACGACGAAGGATGACCTCGTCGAGGACGACAAGAAAATCACAGGCGTCCTCGTGCGCGTCCCGACGCGACCGGGCTCGAGCGTGTCGAGTGCACTCCAGCAGCAGTTCGACGCACTTCGTCGCGACCCCACCATCACTGTGGCGAATCCCGCAGACCAGATCTCGAAGCTGCTCTCCATCGTCGGTCGCATCGACCTTCTCTTCCTCGCGATGGCGGTTGCGATCTTGGTGGGAAGTGCGATTTCCATTCTGCTCGCGCTCTACAACTCTATGAACGAGCGACGGCGCCAAACCGCGATCTTCCGAGTGCTTGGTTGCAGCCGACCGCGCATTTTCGGGCTGGTGTTGACTGAGTCCGCGCTGATCGGGCTCCTCGGCGCGATTGCTGGCGTGGCGATCGCAACCCTCGGGACTTCGCTCGCTGCCGCTTACTTGCGCAGTCAGGTGGGGCTTGTCCTTGGATTCTCCATCGAGCCTCGCAGCGCGATCATCGTCACCGCTGCGACGGTCGTTCTCTCCGCTCTCGCCGGTCTCCTCCCTGCCGTTCTCGCATATCGCACGTCGGTCGCAGAGAATCTCCGCCCTAGCGCCTGAGCTCGTTCGGGCAAGACTCACCCGATGAAGCCCGATGAAGCCCGATGAAGCCCGATGAAGCCCAATGAAGCCCAATGAAGGTTGTCTGGTCCATCCTCGTTCTGTTCGTCGCAGCTGGCCTCGTCGTCTGGTTACAGCCGCCTCAGGGGTCGCGCATCGATCCGGCAGCGCAGCTCGAAGAGAATGCCGCGATCGAGCAGGCAGTCAACGAGACCATCGCGAAGCGACCTGAGCCCGCACAACCGCCTGAACCTGTAAAGAAATCGGAATCCGCAGCGGACGCTGCCCGCGCACTGGCGGCGGACCTGTCGACGGAAAGAGCGAATGCCACCGGTGCCAGTACCGCGCCCTCGGCGACGCCGAGCCGAGCGGCGGTCGAGTTCCGGGATGGCCTCGACCGCACGATCAAGCACGCGACCATCAGTCCGGGGAAATTCGAACGGAACGCCGATGGCACGCTGCTCGCCGACGGACGCTATGTCGTGCGCGGTGCTGGTAGCGCAGAAGATCCTTACGTGGTTTCGTGGGATCTCGTCATGAGCGCGATGGACACGTTTGCGCCGCGGCAAAGCCTCACCTCCATCCCGCAGCGCGTCGCGATGCTGGATGGGAAGCACGTGCGAATCGACGGCTACCTCGCGTTTCCGCTCGTAGCGGCCGAATCGAAGCAGCTGATCGTCACGCTCAATCAGTGGGACGGTTGCTGCATCGGTGTTCCACCGACCGCATACGACGCGATCGAAGTGACGCTCGGATCGGCGGTCTCCGTTCAGCGCCGATTGCACTCCATCATGTTTGGCACAGTGGAAGGTGTCTTCCGGGTCGAGCCCTACGTGATGGATCAGTGGCTGGTCGGGCTCTACCTGCTCGACGACGCTTCGCTCAAACTCGACCTCTGACCCTTGTTTCCTCCCCCCATGATCACATTATTTTTCGCCCCCGTCCTCGCCATCGTCGCAGTCGCCACCGCTGACCGCGCTCCGAACTCCGTTGAGGGCTATCGCGACAACGCGGCGCTGATAGCAGCGCTGCGTGAGCTCGCCGCGACGAACGTGCAGAAAGCCAGCGTCGCGATGATCGGGCGATCTCGCGAGGGTCGCGAGATCGTCGCACTCACGCTTGGAACTCCTGGTTCTGACGGCACGAACCCGGAACCACGGCCAGCGATCCTCATTACGGCGGGCCTCGACGGCGCGCACCTCGCGTCGAGCGAAACTGCGGTGCGCTTAGCGAAATCGATTCTCGCAACGAAGCCTGAGTTACTCGACGAAGTTACCTTCTACTTCATCCCGCGAGCGAATCCCGATGCACTTGAGCTAACACTCGCAGGCCCTAGAGTTCAAGTCGGCACCACGCGTCCTGTCGACGACGATCGCGACGGCACCGCCGACGAAGATCCGCCGAAGGATCTCGATGGCGATCGTTTCATCGTGCAGATGCGCGTGAAGGATCCGAAGCCACCGTACGTGGCGTCGCTCGTTGTCGACTCTGCCGACGCGCGACTGCTCAAGGCGCCCGATCTCGCGAAAGGCGAGCTTGCGACCTATGCCGTGTTCACCGAAGGAATCGACGCCGACGGCGACGGGCGCATCGCTGAAGATGGGCGCGGTCAGGTCGATCTCGACCGCAACTTTCCCCATCGCTATCCGGAGTTTGCCGCTGATGCAGGTCCGTATCAAATGTCCGAGCCCGAGTCGCTCGCCCTGACTCAGTTCGTGCTCGCGCACCCCGACATCGTCGCTGCGATCACCTACGGTCGTCACGACACGCTTGTGAAGATGCCCGAGACGAAGGACATGGACGCAACCGGGCGGACCCCGCAGATCTACCTCGCTGCCGACCACCCGATGTATCAAGAGCTTGGAAAGTTGTATCGCGATACAACCGGACAGAAGCGAGCGCCGATCGGTTCGCTCGCTCCCGATCCAGCGGGATCGTTTTGGCTCTGGCTCGCGGATCACCGCGGAATCATCTCTGTCGCGAGCACCGCGTGGGGACGGCCAGATGTGCCCAAGCCAGAACCCAAGCCAGAACCCAAGCCAGAAGCTAAACCAGAAGCTAAACCAGAAGCCAAGCCGGACGCAGTGCCCGAAGCGGCGAAGCCTGCGGAGCCGAACAACGATGCGCTGAAGAACACCGAACCAAAGTCAACGCTCGCACAGACCCAACGCAGTGTTGAGACTGAGGCCGATGCCCAGTGGCGAGCCCTCGTCGCGGTGTCGGATCGCGTCGGCGCGTCTGTCGATGATGACCATGACCATGATCACGCTCACGCCGACGCAGGCTTCCAGACCACGCCTAACACTCGACAGGTAGCACCGGCTGCGCAGAGTCCTCCAGCCGGTGGTCCCCCACGTGGCGGTCCCGGCGGTGACCCGGCCAGCGGTGCACGACGACGAGGCGGCGGGCGAGGCGGGCCCGGAGGCGGACCGGGTGCTGTCGCCGGACCGGGTGCTGGCGACGCAAAGCCCGCCGATGAAGATGCCGTCGAGTGGCTCGCGTATCTCGACACGATGCGCGGCGGTCAAGGATTCGTCGCGTGGCATGAAGTGGATCATCCGCTCTTCGGGCGCGTGGAGATCGGTGGATTTGATCCCCTCGTCCGTTGGAATCCACCGCAGTCGGAACTCGATGGAATCGCTGAGAAGCAACTCGCATTCGTCGCTGGGCTGGTCGAGCGACTTCCAAAAGTCGATGTCGCCGTTCCGACCGTCACGAAGTTGTCGGACGGACTGTGGCGCGTAGAGACATCGGTCTCCAACGGCGGCCGACTTCCGACGGTCAGCAAGATGGGACGCGTGACCCGCACGGCGAGTCCGATCGTCGTGCGGATCTCGACACCGGTCGAGAAGATTGTTAGCGGGCAGCGCGTGCGCCTCATCGACGGCTTGGATCCCGGAGACCGTACCGCGCTGTCGTGGATTGTTCGCTCGGATGCTGGCGAGGCGATCGACGTCACGGTTGGTTGTGGTCCCTTCGGCTCAAGCTCCTTCCACATTCACGACGGCATCGTGGACGAGGCACCAGTCGTGCGGTGAAGCGAACGCTCTCACGCTCCGACAACGAAGCACTTTCCGCCTCTGTCAACGACGTTACTTGAACCTACTGTTAGGACAACTCGATGAACCTGTCTCGCACACTCATCCTTCTCGCGCTGGCGCTGGTGCCGCTCGCGTCACCCGTACAGGCGCAGCAGCAGATCACGTCAAAAGTTCCGGTCGCGTTCGATCGGTTCTACGAGTACGACGAGCTCCTCGCGATCGGAAAGAAACTCTGCGATGCCTATCCGGAGTTGTTGAGCATGGAAGAGATCGGAAAGTCGGTGCAAGGTCGGCCGATGTTCGCCTTCACGTTGAACAACGCGAAGACCGGTACCGACCTGTCGAAACCCGCGATGTACATCGACGGCAACATTCACGGCAACGAGATTCAAGCGGCCGAAACCGTGCTGTATTCGATGTGGTATCTCGTGTCGGCGTACGGCTCGATCGCTCCAATGACCGACGTTGTAGATCGCACCGCGTTCTACTTCGTCCTCAGCGCCAATCCCGACGGCCGTGCTTACTGGTTCAGCCAGCCAAATACATCGAACTCGAGCCGCGGTGGCCAGAAGCCCGTCGACGATGATCGCGACGGCGTGGCGGACGAGGACGGACCCGACGACCTCAACAGCGACGGTGAGATTGGCGTCATGTGGCGGCCTGATCCGAACGGCTCACACAAGCGCAGTGAACTCGACCCGAATCGCATGGAGCCGGTCACGCCCGAGGTGACGAAGGATGGTCGTATCCGCCGCGGATCTTGGAGCTTCGCTGGCTCCGAGGGCATCGACAACGACGGCGACGGACAAGTGAACGAGGATGGTCCAGGTGGATACGACCCGAATCGCAACTGGCCGACCGATTGGCAGCCTGACCACGTGCAGAGCGGTGCCGGTGAATTTCCGTTGTCACTACCCGAATCACAGGCGGTCGCTGGATTCGTCCTCGCCCATCCGAACATCATGGCCGGGCAGGCCTATCACAACGCTGGTGGCATGATTCTCCGCGGCCCCGGCTCACAGGAGCGCGAGAACACGTATCCGCAGCGCGACCGTACGACCTACGACGCAATCGCGAAGGCGGGCGAAGAGATGCTCCCCTTCTATCGTTCGATGATCATCTGGTCGGATCTCTACACCGTCCATGGCGGCTTTGTGAACTGGTTGGCTGAGAGTCTTGGTGCCATCTCTTTCACGAACGAGTTGTGGAACGAGAAACTTATTCTCCAGAGTGGCAATGCGCCGAGCGACGACGAGTCGCGCCGATGGCGCGAGCGCGTTCTCTTCGATCAGACGGTTACGCCGCTCACGGAAGTAAATCACCCCACACTTGGGAAGGTGCTCGTGGGTGGAAGTACGAAGTATTCCTCGCGCATTCCGCCGCCGTTCATGCTCCAGGAGCAGTGCCACCGCAACTTCGCATTCACCTTCTTCCACGCCTCGCAGCTTCCGCTGCTTCGCTTCGCCTCCATCGCAACCACGAGCTTGGGAAGTAACCTCTGGCAAGTCGACGTTGAGGTCGCAAACGATAAGTTGATTCCGACTCGCACTGAACGCGCCGCGTCCAAAGGAATCGGATTGCCCGATCGCCTCACGCTCTCAGGCGACACGAAGGTCGTGACTGCGGGCACGCTCCGCGATCGATATGACCGCGGCATGTCGGAGCAGCGGTTCCGCCCGGCGACAGTGCTGCTTGACGATGGCATCGGTGGGCGATCCTCGCGTTTCGTGCGGTTCATCGTCGAAGGAAAGCCAGGCGCGCAGCTGAAGTTGAACTACGCCGCCGACAAAGCGAGCGCAATCGAGACCAGCGTGACGCTCGATTCGGCGCCCCCACTAGCGGTACAACCGGGGCGTTAGTCCATGGAGGCGCCGGACGTCGTCATCATCGGCGCCGGTGCCGCAGGTCTGATGGCGGGCATCTGGGCAGCGCGCGCTGGTCAACGTGTCGTCCTTGTAGACGGCGCGCGGACTCTCGGCGCGAAAATTCTGGTGGCGGGCGGCGGGCGATGCAACGTGACGCACGACGTCGTCGACGATTCGGCGTATGCAGGATCAACTCGACCCGCGATCCGCAAGGTCTTGCGCCGCTTCGACGTTCCGCGCACGATCGAGTTTTTCGCATCGCTCGGCGTCGAGTTGAAACGCGAAGAGACGGGCAAGCTGTTTCCCGTGACTGACGACGCACGAACTGTGCTCGACGCACTGGTGCTTGCGCTTCGTGACGTAGGCGGCGAGATTCTCCATCCGAGACGCGTCGATGCCGTCGCGCGAACCTCTGAGGGATTTGTCGTCCGTGGCGCTTGGGGAGAACTCAACGCGAAGCGCCTCATCCTCGCCACCGGAGGAAAGAGCCTGCCGAAAACCGGTTCGGATGGTGGTGGCTACCTCCTCGCGCGCTTGCTCGGACACACGATCACCGAGCGCATCTTTCCGTCGCTTGTCCCGCTGACGCTCCCCGAGGGGCATCCACTCCGCGAGCTGTCGGGGCTGACGCTCGATACCGAAGTGAGACTCGTCTCCTCCACCGGAAAGGTTCGTGAACGATTCGTCAATTCCACGTTGTGCACGCACTTCGGGCTCTCCGGGCCAAGCATCCTCGACGTGAGTCGTTACTTGCTCGACGCCCGTGGCAGCGATCCCGGCGCGCGGCTCGAACTCTCGTTTCTGCCTTCGACGAATGCTGAGATGCTCGATCGCGAGTTGGTGGAGCATCCGCCAGCGACCGCTCTCGTGTGGATGAAGGGGCGGTTGCCTGAGCGACTGGTCCGCACGCTGTGCGGTTTCGCGGACGTGGATCCCACCGGACCATTGCGCCAACTCAGCCGCGAGGCGAGGAAGCGACTCGTGGGCACGATGACAGCGCTGCCAGTTGAGCCGAGTGGAGATCGCGGATGGACCTACGCGGAAGCGACCGCGGGCGGCGTACCGCTTTCGGAACTGCGGCTCGAGTCGATGGAGAGCCGGATCTGTCCCAAGCTTTTCGTCATCGGCGAACTGTGCGACGTGGACGGCAGAATCGGTGGCTTCAATTTTCAGTGGGCTTGGGCGAGCGGCTTTGTAGCCGGATGCGCTGGTCAGGGAGGGACCGAGTAGGTTCATTGGTATTTCGGGCGAATGCCGGGTTGCGGTGCCGAATCGCTTGCTACTGGGCGAGGAACTCGTCAGCATGTCCGTCCATGGCTCCACCAATCGCGATGGAATCGCCGCCGCCGATCGTGACTAACGTTACGGTAGATGAGTGTGGGCTCAGTTGGACGATCACGCTGACCAACGTTACGGCGACAGAAGCGTGGAGCAATTTGCGGGTCGCTTGGCGATTGGAACCGGCGGCGCGGGGCCCAATGTTGCAGTGCATGCTCGAAGAGACGAGCCAAGAGGGTGTGGTCACAAGCACAGAAGATTTCCGTTCGTTGTTCGTCGACACTCAAATCGTCTCAAGCACTCTCATAGGCGCGCGCATGTGGCTCGGTGAAGTCATCGCCGTTGTCGTCGGCCCCGGCGAAAGTCGCGTTTTCAAGGGATTTGCGATGCCGTCCTGTGACCTCGACTTCGATGGCGCGATCGGCCCGCAGGACGTCGCAATGCTCTTAGCGGCGTGGGGCACCGACGAATTTCAGTACGACCTCGACATGGACGGAATCGTCGGCTCGGGCGACCTCGCAATGTTGCTCGGAGGTTGGAATCCGAGCGGCGGCGAGTCGTAGCTGCTCCCGCGTGAGCGAGGAGCGAGTTTCGGCGCCGTGGGTGTGGCGTCATAGTTTCGGCGCCATGCTGTTAGCACTACAGCGCCTCTTCCGCTCAAGCCGCCGACACCCTCCAGCCGATGAACCTCGCGCCGCACTGCGGCAGGAGGCATCATGAACACAACGGACATCGCGCGAATGTGGCCCGAAATCGAGCGTGATCTGAAGCAGTTCGATCCCTGTTTCTCGCGCGTGGAGCCGCGAGCGCACCTGCGCACCTACGTGCGCGGACAGCTCTCCGACATCCCGCGCAAGTCGATCGAGCCCATCGCACTCACGCAGGGGACGCCGCCGCGCACGCTCCAGAAGTTTCTCGCGCAGCACGTCTGGGACGAGGACGGCATGCGCAACCGGCTCCAGCGCCTCGTCGCCGCCGAGCATGCCGACGA